>ERZ777011.1213-NODE-1213-length-29412-cov-2.839595_pt1 | contig 29412 bp, 29 predicted proteins | sample MGYA00374964_ERZ777011 | MGnify/ENA primary metagenome ERZ777011 (study PRJEB29310, sample SAMD00008975) | mouse gut metagenome | study: EMG produced TPA metagenomics assembly of the Metagenome analysis of fecal microbiota from mouse which was promoted... | reverse complement strand
GTATGTAATCTTCTGCTCGTCTGTAAGAACTTCCTTCTCATACATTTTCAGATGACGCAGCAGTGAGGCGTTGCTCTCTATTCCGCTCTTTATAGCGTCAATTGAAATATCACCGAGCGTTATGTCCTCTTCTTTAAACTCAACCCCGTAATCAGCCGGATCGGTAACCAGAAAATGAGCGGACATAGGATCTCCCGACACCATTCCGGCAATAAGCTCGTCGCAGAAAAGATCAAAGCTTTCCTGCACTTCCTCCGGCGTCGCTTTCTTTAACTTGCCGCATGAAGCCGTGGCAAGCGCCAGTCCTAGACACAATACCACAGCGATCAGTCTTTTGATTTTTTTCATTAATTTCCTCCTCATATATATATTTTAATTAAAATATACAAGTTCATCTTCCGGTTTATTCGCCGAACTTATGTCGATGGCGTAAAGCACGACCCCAGGTCCCTTGTATTCTTTGCAGAATTCCACTCTCGCCTTAGCCACAAGATTTATAAAATCCCTGTCGGCATAGCCCTCAAGCTGCTTATCCGTCTTTTTGTCGCATACGCACTTAAAACCGATAAACCTTATGTCCTCAACGCAGCAGGTCATAGCGAAGCGTCCCGGCGCAAACATGGATTTTTTCGCGTACTGCTTGGGTTTGTATACGACAGCCTTCGTCTTGATTATTTTACCCTCGTATTTCTCCGGATTATCCATGGCGTCCATATACCAAAGCCCGAAGTCCTCGTCGGCGATCTCTATCTCCTCCTTCGTAATATCAAAAGGAAGTATCTCGTCCACTTCGTTGGAGCTTCCGTCAGAGGACTCAAAATACACCTGCGCCCTGCCGTTTACCGCCTTAACACTGCGCCTGTACGCCGCCCTGTCCGAATCCTTCGTACATCTGTTGAAAATAACCATTTCCGTCATCTTGTACTGTTCCATCATGACCTGGCGCATATTTGAAAGATACATATCGTAAGTTTCGGCGTTTACAAGAGTGATCACCTGCGCAAGCTCCATAAACTTCGGAAGTCTGTCCACGAAGTCCTCTATTTTCCACATTCCGTTTAATTCCACAAAAACCCGTCTTGCCCGGCAGCCGTCGCTTGCGCCGATAAAAAAATCCTTCGTCAGCTCCTCAATATCCCCGACCGTCACGACCGTTGCGTTGAGAGCTTTCATTTCCATGGCATCGTATTCTTCGCCGCCCTCTTCGCAGACAATGACTAACGAGCTTTCTCCGTCGTTAAAATCCTCGCTTGCAAGCGTATCTTTTATAAAAGAAGTTTTTCCGCTCTCAAGAAAACCGTTTATTATAAAGACAGGAATTTCCATATATTCTAAATCTCCTAACGCGCCAACTGCCGCCGGTATGCGACAGCGCCGAAAATCTATCCCGCGTGCGGGCGCATATTTTACAGTCCGAACAGTTCCTCCATCTTATGAGCGTCAATATCCGTACCTATGACGCAGAGCTTTCCGGTATATTCGGGTGAACCGTCCCTCAGTTCGTACTCTCCGGGAACCGCGTCAAAATAGATCCACGAGCCGTCCTTTGCCGGAACCATGCCCTTCGCTCTCAGAACAGTACCGAACTCGTCGGTCTCCACAAGACGCCTGAGGATCCCGTCAAGCTCCTCTCTGTTATATTTGTGAGGTGTTTCAGTTCCCCAGCTGTTGAACACATCGTCCGCATGATGATGGTGATGATGTCCGTGACCGTGGCACTCATGCTCCTCCTCATCGTGATGATGATGACAGCAATGCTCATGCTCTTCCTCGTCCTCGTCGTGGTGATGATGGCAGCAGTGCTCGTGCTCTTCTTCGTCCTCGTCGTGGTGGTGATGGCAGCAGTGTTCATGCTCCTCTTCATCGTCGTGGTGGTGATGACAGCAATGCTCATGCTCCTCTTCGTCATCCTCGTCGTGGTGGTGTCCGCACACCGGACAAACCTCCATTTCCTTGAGCAGTTCATCCACTAGAGACGTTTTTTTCATCGCATTTACTATCTGCTCTCCCGAAAGTTCGTCCCACGGAGTAGTGATGACTGCCGCCTTGGAGTTGTGCTCCTTTATAAGCGCGACGCTCTCCTCAAGCTTATCCTCCTTCATATTCTGGGTCCTGCTCAAAACGATCGCTGACGCGCTCTCTATCTGATTATTATAAAATTCTCCGAAATTCTTCATATACATACGGCACTTGGTTGCGTCCGCGACAGTAATGAAATTCTCAAGCTCAAGCCCCGCCTCTTCCTTAACGTTTTCAACGGCGGCTATGACGTCGGAAAGCTTGCCGACGCCCGAAGGCTCTATAATTATCATATCGGGAGAATACTCCTCAGAAACCTGCTTGAGCGCCTTTCCGAAATCTCCGACAAGAGAGCAGCATATGCAGCCCGAATTCATCTCGTTGACCTGTATGCCCGCGTCCTTTAAAAAGCCCCCGTCGATTCCGATCTCGCCAAACTCATTCTCGATAAGGACCACCTTCTGTCCCTTGTAAACCTCCTCAAGAAGCTTTCTGATAAAAGTTGTCTTTCCCGCTCCGAGAAATCCCGAAATAATTGTTACCTTTGTCATTGTTTTCACTTTCTTTCCTATAAATTTATAACCTACATTATTGTTGTTCCGGTCTTGCCCGCCAGCGCGTCCTTAGCGCTTTCAAGCCCCGCTATAACAGCCTTGCGTCCGCTGCCCGCCAGCACGAACTCAACCGCCGCGTCGACTTTAGGCAGCGTCGTTATCGCGCCCATATTCTCCTCGTTGACATAAGCCTTCAGATCCGCCGCCGATATCCTGTCGAACGCCTGTTCCCTGTCGGTTCCGGCATTTATGACAAGCTTATCGGAAGCCGTCAGGAAAAGAAGAGTTCCCGCGTCCAAAAGCTCGGCTAGCCTTGCCGCCGCGTAATCCTTTTCTATGATCGCGCTCGCGCCCTTGAGCACCGTTCTCTGCTCAAGCACCGGTATTCCGCCTCCGCCGGCCGCTATCACTATCTGACCGGCCTCAAGCAGCGTGCGCACCGCGTCTATCTCATATATATCCTGCGGCTTCGGAGCCGCAATTATTCTTCTGTAACCTTTTTCTTCTTTGACGACATAATTGCCCTTTTCTTCCTCAGCCTTTGCCTCCTCCTCGGTCATATACCTTCCTATCACCTTTGTAGGCTTGGAAAAAGCTCTGTCAAACGGGTCAACCTTCACCTGCGTGATTATCGTCGATACGGTCTTGTATATTCCACGGTTCAGAAGCTCGGTCCTTACGGCATTCTGAAGATCATACCCAATATAACCCTGGCTCATCGCACCACAAAGCGACATAGGCGCCACCGTGTATCGGGAATCAAGCCTCGCGAACTCGGTCATCGCCGTCTGGATCATTCCCACCTGAGGTCCGTTGCTGTGCGTTATGACTATCTGATATTTTGCCTCCGCCAGATCCGCTATGGCTCTCGCCGCCTTCCCTACATTGGCTTTCTGTTCGGGGAAGGTTTCGCCGAAAGCGTTGCGTCCCAACGCGACTACAATTTTCTTATTTTCCATTAAAATGCCTCTCCTCTGAGTTTATCATATTTTTTGTGAATTCACAACAGTATATTTCCGTACACTAGAGTAACGCCTCAAGTCTCGACCTTATCGCCTTTATAAAATCAAAACTGTTAAGCACCTTCGGATCCATGATAGTCGTTATAACGGCAAGGTCCTTTGTCATCTCTCCCGCCTCTATCGTATCGACGCAGGCTTTTTCAAGCTTGTCAGCAAACTCACAAAGAGCCGAGATTCCGTCAAGCTCGCCCCTCTTTCTGAGCGCTCCGGTCCAAGCGAAAATCGTAGCCACGGAATTAGTTGAGGTCTCCTCACCCTTCAGATGCTTGTAATAATGTCTCTGCACCGTTCCGTGCGCCGCCTCGTACTCGTAAATTCCGTCGGGTGACACAAGAACGGAGGTCATCATCGCAAGCGAACCGAACGCCGTCGCCACCATATCGCTCATCACGTCGCCGTCATAATTTTTGCACGCCCATATATATCCGCCCTCGGACTTCATAACCCTTGCCACCGCGTCGTCTATGAGCGTGTAGAAATATTCGATTCCCGCCAGCTTGAACTTATCGTCATACTCCGCGTCATATATCGCCTGAAAAATATCTTTGAAATTGTGATCGTACTTCTTAGAAATCGTGTCCTTTGACGCGAACCACAGATCCTGTTTTTTATCAAGGGCATAATTAAAACAGCTTCTCGCAAAGCTTTCAATGGACTTGTCCACATTGTGTATACCCTGTATTATTCCGGCGCTTTTGAAGTCATGTATGGTCTCCCTTATAACAAGACCGTCCTCTCCTGTGAAAACAAGCTCCGCCCTGCCGGCTCCCGGCACCTTTATCTCGCAATTCTTATATACGTCTCCGTAGGCGTGTCTCGCGATAGTTATGGGCTTGCTCCAGTTCCTGACAAGAGGCTCTATCCCCTTTACGATTATGGGAGCGCGGAAAACCGTTCCGTCAAGTATCGCGCGTATCGTGCCGTTAGGACTTTTCCACATTTCCTTGAGGTCGTACTCGCTCATTCTCGCCGCGTTCGGAGTGATAGTGGCGCATTTGACAGCCACGCCGTACTTGATATTGGCGTTTGCGGAGTCCACCGTCACCTGATCGTCGGTTTCGTTGCGGTGAACAAGTCCGAGGTCGTAATATTCCGTCTTAAGATCAATAAAAGGCAGCAGAAGCTCTTCCTTTATCGCTTTCCAAAGCACTCTTGTCATCTCGTCCCCGTCCATCTCCACAAGCGGCGTGGTCATCTTGATTTTTTCCATATCGATTCTCCTTTAACATTTATATAAAGCGCGCCCGCGCTATTTAGCCATATGCAGATTATACTAGCATATCCGAGTAAAATCAATAATTATTCTGTAACAAAATTTTCGCTCCGGCATATCTGTATATTGTAAAAAGAAATTTTTCGGAGGAAATACAATGAGTGATTTAGCGGCAACAGGATGCGGATGCGGTGGAGGATCTATACTGTCAGGCGGCGGAAACTGCAGCTGCAACGTGCTTTTGTGGATTCTCATTCTTTCATGCGCCTGCGGCGGTGAAGGCGGCGGAATCTTCGGCGGCGGTCTTTTCGGCAATCGCGGCGACGGATGCGGATGCTCAGACAACTGCGGATGTGGATGCGGATGCGGCTGTGACAACTGGCTTTGGATCATAATTCTCATCGCCCTCATCGGCTAATTACCGGCAATGCACCTGCCCGGGGGATTCCCCGGGTAAAGGTGCGTTTATTATCACAAGCATTTTTGACGGAAAAAATACATATATTGTAGCAAAAGTAAGGTAGTTTCGTAATGACAATGAATAAATGCGATAAAATACATCTGACGGAATTTGATATTGCCACCTGCGGCACAGGCTTTCAGTTCATAAAAGCATACCTTCCGTATGTGGACAGCTCACAGCAGCGTATGCTCGCTATTTTTATAAGAATGGCTGAGCTAATGCAGACCATTGACTTCTACAAGGATCTGCCGTCCCCCTCCCCGCTGTCCCGCTCGAATCACAAGCCGGAAAGCATCGCGGCGGAGATGAGACAATACTGCTCTCCGAAGGAATGCGAAATTTTCAGTCTCTTATCCAATTTTGAAAATATAAATGAAATGATGAAGCTCTATTCGGCGGTCAGCTCCGCATCACCGTCCGACGCATTCAGCGGCTTGAACCAATCCGCCGGACCTCAGCCAGAAAACGGTTCCGAGGCGCAGAAGGCGGACTCCTCGCCCGCCGGAGATATGCTGAGAAAATTCCTGAAGCCGGAGCAGCAAAAGCTCTATGAACAGTATATGAATATGCTAGGTTAAAAACCTCTGGAGGTCATTTATGAATGATAATTTTGAAAATATAGACGAAAAAAAAGCAAAACTGCTGAAAGATTTCATGTCCCTTTCTTCGGGCAAAAGCACCGACGAGCTGCTGCCGCTTCTTTTGGCGTTCTCAAACAAAGCGCGTCAGGAGCATATCTCTTTTGAAAAAAGCGACATAAGCACTCTTTTTGAATCCATGAAAAAAGAAATGCCGCCCGAAGAGCTTTCCAAAATAGAAAATCTTATGAAAATGGCTTCAATGCTCTAAACGGCAAGATATTCAAGCAAAGGCTTCAAGTATCCGGGATCGGTCCAGTCGCATTTCTGACCCGCCGCGCACATGAGCGCTTTCTGCCAAGGCTCGTACTCCGACGGGTCTTTTTTGGCTACCGCCTTTTGCAGCATACGGCAAAGCGTTCTGTCAACAGGCTTCATGCTCTTTTCATCCCATGCGCCCCTTGCGTAAAAAAGCCGAAGCCCGCTCAACGCGTCTTTAAGATTACGCTCTTTAATCTGATTTACGGCATTTTCGTCATAAGGCGAAGCTCCTACGCACAAAACCGCGATCTTCTTACCCTTGAGCCTGTCAATATTCTTTTTCAGAAAGGACAATCCCGCTATGCCTGAGGCGTATATCCCCCCGCAGTAAATCAGCGTACCGTACTCCTTTGCGCTTTCAAACGCCGCCTTTGAAGCCTCTATGCAGTCAAAGCCTGTCAGCCCGCGCAGCCAGTCCGCATATTTTTTTGACGCTCCGTATTTTGATTTATAGATAACTATTCCTTTTTCCATTATTTGTCCCACATATCCTTTCCGCATTATCTAAAATGCGCTCAAAGCTCTTTCTCGCCGCTTGTGGCATGAGCAAGAAAAGCCTCATATGCCTCCTCCTGCAGAGCATATATCTCCTCTGCCCTGATTCCCGGCTCGGTCATGGCAAAAACTGTTCCTATGCCGATTGTATATATAAGCATATCAAGGTGGAGCTTCCTCGCCTGCGATACGCTCATTTCAAGCTTTTCCGCTATAAATTCCGCTGTCCTTGGATCTGCCTCTGACCCGTAAAAATCCTCAAGCGACGATACTCCGTTTCTTTTATGAAGGATAAATAAGGCAAAAAGATTCGGCTCTTCTTTTGCCAGACTGACATAAGCGCGCCCGGTACTTCGGAACGGATCGTCCTTATCCGTACGCGCGTCCGCGTATTCTCTTACAAAACGCACCGTTTTTTCGATAACTCCCCGGCGAAGCCCCTCCATACTGCTGCAATAGCTGTAGATCGGCTGCACTGAACAGCCGAGTCTGTCCGCGATGCTTTTTACTGTGACCGCCTCCATTCCCCCGATTCTTGCTATCTCAAAAGCGGCGTCTATAACATTTTCCCTCGTGATCCTCTGTTTAGGCATATTTTCCTCCGTACGGATATTATATAATCAAGTTGTATAAATCTATTATATAACTCGATTATATATGCTCATCCGGCCTTTGTCAACAAAAATCCATTCTCAATATCTCACCTATATCACCCGTCAGGCATATGGAGCGTTCCTTAATTTCAGACGGAACATAAGATTCGGCGAGATTTACACAGGCATAGACAGCATTTTTATTTTCCGCCGTCATTCGCCAGAAGGGATACTTGATGATTCCCGGGGTGTTATTTCCAACTCCTAATTCAAGATACAGTACGCGCGCCCCTTCATGCCCACTTAAAAAATTCTCATATCTTTTTGCAGCATCATGCCAACCCCCGTCCTCCACAAAGCCGCCGTCCGCCCGCAGATTCATGGTCATGGGCGCACCGCATACCGGGCATCGGGGAACCAATTCAGACGGAATGCGCATATCCTTTTGTTCTGCTACCATTTTTTTGACGGCCGCCTCGTTATCGTAAGTCCGGCTGTGGCACGGTCTTGAACATTGCCATAATCCGTAATCGCCCTGCGTATAAAACAGTCTTTCCTTGTCAAATCCGGCTCTCTGAAAACAATGGTCCACGTTAGTCGTCAGAACAAAATAATCCTTACCGCGTACCAGTCCGCGCAGATTTTCATATACGGGTCCGGGCTCGTCACGGTAACGGTTTATAAAAATATAACGGCTCCAGTACGCCCAATGCTCCTCAAGGGTCTCAAACGGATAAAACCCTGCCGAATACATATCGGTAAAGCCGTACTTTTCAATAAAATCCCCGAAATTTTCTTCAAAACGTCTGCCACAATAAGTAAATCCCGCAGACGTTGAAAGTCCGGCTCCCGCGCCTATTATAACCGCGTCCGCCGCTTCCAGTTCTTTTTTCAGCTTTTCGGCTTTACCGCAGCAGCCGTTCGTATATTTCTCTGTCGCTGTCTTTAAAAACATTGAATATTACCTCCATGCCGTCCTTATTTTCCGCGAGAAATCCGCGCAACGTTCGCACCGCTATCTCCGCCGCTTTTTCAGCGGGGAAACGAAATTCTCCCGTTGAAATGCAGCAAAAAGCAATGCTTTTCAGCCGATATTCCGCCGCAAGTAAAAGACATGAGCGGTAGCATTCCGCCAGCTGCATACATTCACGCTCGGTAAGCGTACCGCGCACGATGGGCCCTACCGTGTGAATAACATAAATGCAAGGCAGATTATACGCTTTCGTGATCTTGGCTCTCCCTGCAGGCTCCGATCTTTTCTGCCGTCCCATTATGCTCGCGCATTCAAGCCTAAGCTGCACTCCGGCGGCGGAGTGTATCGCGTTGTCTATACACCCGTGACACGGGACAAAACAGCCTAACATCGCGCTGTTTGCGGCATTGACGACCGCGTCCGCGGACAGGCGCGTAATATCTCCCTGCCATATATAGATCCCCGGCTGTACCGGAGACATATCCTCCAAAGAAACAATTCCCTTACACAGTAATTCCTCTTGCAGATACATATCCTGTACCGCCGTAAATTCCTCTGAAACAGGTTTCGCCGGACGGATATTCATAAGCGAACGCAGCAGACTCTTCTGCTTTGAAGTCTCTTTTGGAATATCTATCTGCTTATATCTGGCGTCCTCATTTTTTAAATATTCTATCAGAAAAACAAGTCTTTCGCTTTGTGTCATAGCCGTCTCCTTCTTAATAGCCCTCCGTTTACGCGGAGGGCTTTGCCGCGCTTCACATCATTCAGATACTACGGAAATCCTCTGTCTTATATGTTTTCCGTTCACGGCTTCGTCGATCATTGCGACCGCGTAATCGGCATAACTTATTACGCTTTCGCCTTTTGAATTAAGAACTAATTCCTCGCCGCCGAGAATGTATCTTCCGGTTCTTGCCCCGTCCGCCTGAAAATCTCCGGCAGGACTTATATAGGTCCAGTTTACGTCCTCCCTGCCGCGCAGCTTTTCAAGAGCTTCGGCGTGAACCGCTGCCAAAGGCTTGAACGCGTCGGGAAAATCCGCCCCGTCGGACACGCATAATGTATGCTCTTTATTGACATACAGGCTTCCCGCGCCGCCCACTATCAAAAGTCTTGTGCTTTTTCCCGAAAGCAGGCCGCAGAGATGCTCCGCCGCTTTGGGTATCCCGTCCAAGGTCTCCGGCGTCCACGCTCCGAACGCGTCGATAACGACGTCGAATCCCGCCAAGTCTTCTCCGGTCAGTTCAAAAAGGTCTTTCGATATAACCTTAGCCGCCTCCGACTTATTTTCGCCGCGTACAACGGCAGTAACATCGATACCTCTCTCCAAAGCCTCCTTGACTATCAGCTTTCCTGCTTTTCCGTTTGCGCATACAACTGCCATTCTCATAATGATTACCTCCATAATTTTTTATTTGCGGATTGTTTTTTTCCGCTTGCAGGATTATAATACCTCCGTAAGGAACTATCGTAAAGTAAGCACTTTTTTGTGCCGTAGTTACCAAAAAGAAACTATTGTAAAGAAACGGAGGCTTTCTATGGAAAAAATTTTACCCGCGTGTCCAGTGGAGACCACTCTCATGCTTATCAGCGACCGTTGGAAGGTTCTGATAATACGGGATCTGTTAGAAGGGACAAAGAGGTTCGGAGAGCTGAGAAAATCTGTGGGCGGCGTATCTCAGAAGGTGCTGACCGCCAATCTGCGCTCCATGGAGGAAAACGGTCTGCTCACACGCACGGTCTATGCCGAGGTCCCTCCGCGCGTCGAGTACACGCTTACCGAAACCGGTCTGAGCCTTAAACCGGTGCTCGACGCTTTGTCATTATGGGGGACGGAATACAAAAAGAAAAAAGGTTAATGCCGCGCCGCACAGTATTATTTGACAAAACAGCCCGGCGCGTCCTAAGATGCGTCAGGCTGTTTTTTAAGCGCGCTGCGCAAAAAACGCGAAGCGGCTGATTTTTAAATTATTTAACCACAATATTGACGATTTTCCCGGGAACGTAAATCTCCTTTACTATCGTTTTCCCTTCCGTTGCCTTGGCTACCGACGCGATTTCCTTCGCTTTTGCTTTCACGCTCTCGGCATCCTCGCCGACCTCGATCTCGACTGTTCCTTTGACCTTGCCGTTCACTTGAACTCCGATCTCAACGGTGTTTTCCTTGACCGCCTCGGGGTCGTAAGAAGGCCAACTCTCATAAGCGATAGTTCCTTCGTGTCCGAGCAGGCTCCATATCTCTTCTCCCGCGTGAGGACAGACGCATGAAAACATCTTTATAAACCCTTCCGCGTACTCTCTTTTGCACTTTCCCGCCTTGACAGCCGCATTCATAAATATCATCATCTGGCTGATAGCGGTATTAAAGCCGAGAGTCTCAAAATCCTCGGTTATCTTCTTGACGGTCTGATGATAGACCTTCCTAAGCTCACCGTTGTCCCCGTCCGCAATATTATCCGGATCGGTAAAATAATTCCATCCCCTGCCGATAAAACGTCTTGCGCCCTCGACTCCCTGCTGGCTCCATGGCTTCGACGCTTCAAGCGGTCCCATGAACATCTCGTAGAGTCTGAGCGTATCGGCGCCGTAATCCCTTATGATGTCGCTGGGATTGATGACGTATTCGGGGAATCTTTTTCCCATCTTGATTCCGTTTGAGCCAAGTATCATGCCCTGATGCACAAGCTTCGCAAACGGCTCCTTTACAGGCGAAATTCCCTTGTCGTAAAGGTATCTGTTCCATATTCTTGAGTACATAAGATGTCCCACGGCATGCTCAGGTCCGCCGATATAAAGATCGACCGGAAGCCAGTGCTTAAGAAGTTCGGGGTCCGCGAGCGCCTTGTCGTTATGCAGGTCGATATATCTCATAAAGTACCAGCTTGAACCGGCGCTGCCCGGCATTGTCGAGGTCTCCCTCACTCCCGTATGCCCGTTACGGTCATATTTTTTCCATTCCGAAGCGTTCTCAAGAGGCGCTTTGCCCCCGTGTCCCTTATAGTCCTCAAGTTCGGGAAGCACAAGCGGAAGCTCGTCGTCGTCGAGCACATGGATGCTTCCGTCCTCAAAATATACGATCGGCACCGGCTCGCCCCAGTATCTCTGTCTCGCGAATATCCACTCGCGGAAATGATAATTCGCCTTTCTTCTGGCTACGCCCATACCCACGAGCTTGTCGGTGATCGCGGTCTTGGCTTCCTCTACCGTAAGTCCCGTAAACTCCTCGGAATTCATGAGCTTACAGCCCTTGCCGAGATAATCGTATTTCTCAAACGCCTTTTCACTCACGTCGCCGCCGTCAATTACCTGTATACGGGGAAGCGAGTGCGCCTCCGAATATTCAAAGTCCCTCTGGTCATGCGCCGGAACAGCCATTACCGCGCCCGTTCCGTAATTGGCAAGCACGAAATCCCCGATATATACGGGAACCTCCCTGCCGTTTACGGGATTTACGGCATAGATCCCCTCAAGGACACAGCCGGACTTGGTTTTGTTAAGCTCCGTCCTGTCCATATCGTTCTTTTTGAGAGTTTCGTCTATATATGCCTGAACCTCATCCTTATTCTTTATTCTCGGCATCAGCTCCTTTACCACCTGTCCGTCCGGAGCAAGCACCATAAAGGTTATTCCGTATATCGTTTCTATACATGTCGTGAAAATAGAGAAGCTGCCGCCTCCCGTGATAGTAAAATCGACCTCGACGCCCTCCGACTTGCCTATCCAGTGCCTCTGCATCTCCTTTGTGGATTCGGGCCAGTCGATTTCCTCAAGACCTTCGAGAAGCTTGTCCGCAAACGCCACCTGATCTATGACCCACTGCTTCATGTTTTTGCGCACAACGGGATAGCCGCCGCGCTCCGACTTGCCGTCGATGACCTCGTCGTTTGAAAGCACCGTGCCAAGCTCCTCGCACCAGTTCACGGGCATATCGACATATTTCGCGTAGCCGTCAAGATAAAGCTGCTTGAATATCCACTGGGTCCATTTATAAAATTCCGGGTCGCTCGTGGCTATCTGCTTCGACCAGTCGTAGTCAAAGCCCAGCTCCTTGAGCTGCTTCGTGAAATTCTCGATATTGCGCTGCGTAAAGCCGTTGGGATTGTTGCCGGTGCTGACCGCATACTGCTCCGCGGGAAGCCCGAACGAGTCGTAGCCCATGGGATGAAGCACGTTGTAGCCCTGCATCCTCTTCATCCTTGAAACTATATCCGTAGCGGTATAGCCCTCAGGATGTCCGGCGTGAAGTCCGACTCCGGAAGGATAGGGGAACATATCAAGAGTATAGAATTTTGGCTTGGAAAAATCCCACACATCGGTCTTAAAGGTTTCGTTTTTCTCCCAATATTCCTGCCATTTCGGTTCTATCGTTTTATGATTATAGGTTGTGGTGTTTGACATAACTTCCTCCAATTCATTGCTTCTGCTCATTGTATCACAGCGTACGGATTTTTACAAGACGTGAATCAAGCCCTCAGACATAAAACAAGGCATCGGAGAACCCCGATGCCTTGTATAAATTTCTTGTTCCAATAATCCAATCCGCAGCTTTATCTTCTCTTCTGTAAAAATTCCGGGATCTTTATTCCCTTGTCGTCCGAATTGACTTCAGCCGGCTTGGGCTTGGTAAGTCCGGGAATATCCTGTCTCGTGGTCGCCGTCTGCGAGCCGCCGTACGACTGCTGATATGTACCGCCAGTAAGCGGACGAGTCGTCTGAGGCTTATAGTTAAAGCCCGCCATAGCCGTAGCCGCCGACGCGGAATATCCGTCAAGTCCCGTCGCGATAACGGTTATGGTAGCCTGATCCTGAACGGAATCGTCGTACATCGCTCCGAAAATAATATTGGCGTTGTCTCCCGCAAGCTCCTGAACGTAGCTTGCCGCCTCGTTCGCCTCCATGAGACCGATGTCGCCGCTGATATTTATTATTACATGCGTAGCGCCCTCGATAGTAGTCTCAAGAAGCGGGCTGGCAACCGCGATCTTGACAGCCTCGATAGCCTTGTCGTCTCCCTTTGCGGTTCCGATACCGATATGCGCCACGCCCTTGTCTTTCATAACCGTCTGTACGTCGGCAAAGTCGAGATTAATAAGACCGGGTACGTTGATAAGGTCCGTTATTCCCTGTACCGCCTGCTGCAGGACCTCGTCGGCCTTCTTGAGCGCCTCCGGCATTGTCGTTCTTCTGTCTACTATATCAAGCAGCTTATCATTTGGAATTACGATAAGCGTGTCCACTGTTTCCTTAAGCTTCTCAATGCCCGTTACGGCATTGGTCATCCTCGTCTTGGCTTCAAATTTGAAGGGCTTGGTAACTACGCCTACGGTAAGTATACCCATCTCCTTGGCGATCCTTGCTACCACCGGCGCGGCTCCCGTTCCGGTCCCGCCTCCCATGCCGCAGGTAACGAATACCATATCCGCTCCCTTTATCGCCTGGGCAAGCTCCTCGGTGCTCTCCTCCGCAGCCTTTTCTCCGACCTCGGGCTTGGCTCCCGCTCCGAGACCCTTCGTAAGCTTTTCTCCTATCTGAATTGCGGTCGGCGCCTTGCAGAGCTTAAGCGCCTGCTTGTCCGTGTTGATTCCCATGAACTCAACCCCGCAAATACTCTCATCGATCATTCTATTTACAGCATTATTTCCTGCGCCGCCTACTCCTACGACGATAATTTTGGCTGATGCTTCCGACTCATTGGTTCTGATCTCTAACAAATGATTTCCCTCCTTAAACCAAGAACATACAAATATATAATATTATTTTTTTGCCGTAATAGCAAGCACTAATTTGCTAAATTTTGATATTTTTGCCTTTTGCGGGAATACTTGTCCGCACCGCTGCCGCGGCGGCATACATTTATTTGTTCATGACTCCGTTTCCTTGAAAATCACGTTCGAGGTATTTTTGTCAAATTTATCCAGATAAAGCGTTCCTTTCAGTCCTTTAAGACCGTCCAGCATACAGCCCAGTTCGTACACCTTGTCCGCCATATTGTCGTCGTTCTGTCCAAGCAACACCTTCACGCCGCCCACCGTCGCGGAAATCGAATTGTCCTCTCCGACCTTCACAGAGTCAACGGTTATACCGTATTTGCTGAAATACTGGGTAAGGTCGTTCAGTACCGGAAAAATATCCATATCCGCCACCTGAAGCTTTTCATGTACGACTATACTGTAAAAATCAAGTCCTTCGACCTTGACTACTCCGTCAAGAAGTTCAGTCGAGCTTTCCACCACCGTTCCGTCCTTGTCAAAGTACATCTTGGAATCCTTGTACTCTACATAGCCCACGATGCTTTTCTCATAGACCGTTACCTCTATCGTACCCGGCATTTTTATAGTATAATCCACCTGCGAAATAAACGGAATGTCCGGTTTGGGCGCTTTTCCGTCAGTGTATCTGAACCAGAGAATATTTTCGTCGTTCCTGTTTTCAAATACATATTCGTAAAGCTGCTCATATGTGTATTTGTCGCTGCCCGTTATCGTTATATTTGTAATTTTATACTTATAAGTTATAAAAAGAAATACTGCGGCCGTCAAGGCGGCAAACGTAAGAACCGCTGTCAGAACTATCAGTTTCCCGTGCTTTCTTCTTTTATCCTCCATAAAATATCCGCTCCTAACTCTTCCAGATCCCTCTGTATATCCTCATAACCGCGCATGATATAGCCGCAGTCCTCTATTATCGTTTTTCCGTATATTCCCAGCGCCGCAATGACGAGAGCCGCTCCGCATCTTAGATCCGCCGCCCGTACCGCGCCGCCGTGAAGCCTTTCACTGCCAGTGATTATCACGCTCCCGCCGTCCGTACGGACGTCCGCGCCAAGCTTTTTAAGCTCCTCCGCAGTTCGGTACCTCGATTCAAATACCTTGTCAACTATCCTGCATGAGCCGGTGGAGAAGGCCGCAAGCGCCATCATCTGCGGCTGCATATCCGTCGGAAAACCGGGATACGGCGCGGTCTCTATACTGCTCACCGCTTTTCTCCTGCCGTCCGACAGTATTATTATCTCATCGTTACCCGCGTCTGTAAATACATGACAGCCCGTTTTCTTAAGTACTTCTATGACTCCTTCAAGTCTGGCAGACTCAATGTTTCGCAGGCGTATATTTCCGCCGGTGATCCCGCATGCCGCCATATATGTCCCGGCAACGATCCTGTCCCCAGGTACGCGGTATTGAATGCCGTTAAGCTTTTCCACGCCTTTTATGCGTATGGTGTCGGTTCCGGTTCCTTCTATATCAGCGCCCGCCCTCATCAGGAAATCGCACAGATCGACGATCTCAGGCTCTTTTGAGCAGTTTTCAAACAGATACTCCCCTTTGCCCTTTACCGACGCGAGTATAAGATTCTCAAGCGCCCCCACGCTCGGATACGGAAAACGGTAATATCCTCCTTTAAGCCGTCCGGCATAGCCTATCAGCATCCCGTCCTTTTCCTCTACCTCCGCGCCAAGCGCCCTCAGTCCCTCGATATGGTAGTCTATGGGTCTGCGTCCTATCCGGCATCCGCCCGGATATGGCATGGCAAAGAATCCCGCCGTCGCTAAAAGCGCTCCCATAAGTATGGACGACGCCCTGAATCTCATGCAGCTTTCATAGTCCGGTACTCCGTCCACCTTGTTGTGTAAAAGCCTTAGTCCTTCTCCGGTAAAACGGCACGAGCCGCCGTCACAGCCGCCGACGCCGTTAATGATCGCAAGCATTTCGTGAACGTCAAGTATATCGGGACAGTCCTTTAAAACCGTTTCTCCGTCCAGCAAAAGAGTCGCCGCCATTATAGGGAGTGCTGAATTTTTTGAACCCTGTATAACTAGGGTTCCCTCAAGCCTCCTGCCTCCCCTGACCTCAAGCTCGCACATAAAAGTCCATACCCCCGCACGCTTCTCCGTTTGAACCGGAAAATAATAGGTTACAAACCATTATATGCGGGGCGGATTTATATTGTTACTTTATACTCCCTGTGCGCGTTCCCGCCTGCTGACCGCCGAAACCGAGACAGGGACCCGGATCTGTCTTGATACGTTGAGAACGATCCCCATTTCGGCAAGGAGGAAAAGCACCGACGTTCCTCCGTAGCTTATGAACGGAAGCGTCACTCCCGTATTCGGTATCAGATTTGTCACGACCGCCACATTCAGCACTACCTGAATGGATATATGCGCCATGACTCCCACCACTAACATTGAGCCGAACAGATCAGGCGCGTTATTCGCTATCACCATGAATCTCCATATGAGAAGCATGAAAAGTATTATGAGGCATATTCCTCCGAAAAGACCAAGCTCCTCGCAAATGATAGAGAATACCATATCATTCTGCGCTTCCGGAAGGAAGCCGAGCTTTTGTATGCTCTGCCCCAGACCTTTGCCGAAAAATCCTCCCGATCCGAGAGCGTAAAGCGCCTGAAGAGTCTGCATTCCGACGTTTGACGCATAATTTTCGGGATTGCGCCACGCGAGCAGCCTTCGGAAACGGAAATGCTCGGCTGAGCTTACGTTTCCGAAAAAGTATATGAGAAACGCCGCGACAGCCAAAAGACCGATGATCGTAGCGATTATCAGCCATTTAGGTTTGGAATTTCCTATCATAAGCATAACGTATGCTATTCCGAGTATGATTATGGCGGAACTCATATTTTTGGTGATTATGAATATCATTCCTCCTGCGATAGCCGCCATAATGCAGAACACAAGATTATTGCGGAAGCTCTTCATCTTGTTTCCGCTGTAGCTTATGAAAGCCGCCATCATAATTATGATTCCCAGCTTTACTATCTCGGCGGGCTGCATCGAAAAGCCCGCTATTTTTATCCACCTTCTCGCTCCGTTGAACTCCATTCCGATGGGCGTCAGAACCAAAAGCACCGTGATAAGCGACCCTATGTACGCTATCCACTTGAATTTATACCAGATATGGTAATCCGTCATCGTAACCGCAAACATCACAACAAGACCTATCGCTGTCGCCTGCATCTGTTTTTTGAAATAATAAGCGGAATCCCCTGTTTTAAGCATCGCGCTGTAGGAGCTTGTGCTGTATACCATGACAAGTCCGAACACCACAAGAAAAAGCACTATGATCAGCATACTGTAATCAAAAAAAGTGCCCTTGCGCGTAAGCGCCGTTTTCTCACGTTCGTTTTTGACCATCCGCAGATTTGCCACGGTATCCCTCCCTTTGCCTCAATAAATCCTTACAGCCTTCCTACATACTCCTTAAAAAGCCTGCCGCGCTCTTCATAGCTTTTGAACATATCCCAGCTTGCGCAGGCGGGAGATAAAAGCACCGCGTCTCCGCTTTTTGCGTGTTCGCTGCATATTTTCACCGCTTCCTCAAGGCTTTCGGCGCGCAGTATGCGGTCGAATCCGTGGGCAAGCGCGGTCTTTTCAATCTGCGGAGCAGTCGCCCCGATAAGCGCCATAAGCTTAACCTTGCCTTCAAACGCGTCAAGAAAGCCGTCGAATTCAGAGTGCTTGTCGTAGCCTCCCGCTATAAGAAGCGTAGGTCTTGACATTGCCTCAAGAGCTTTTATAGACGAGTCGGGATTCGTTCCTTTGGAGTCGTTGTAATATACCACTCCGTCCTTCTCCCTGACAAATTCTATCCTGTGCTCAACACCTTTAAAATTCTTCACCGTGTCGGTTATTACTTTTGCCGGCACTCCGGCGTTTATCGCTATCGCCGCTGCCGCCATTACGTTCTCGTAATTGTGACTGCCGAAAATAAACATATCGTTCACGTCTATTATGTCGGTTATTTTCGTGCCGTCGACGTATTTTATCATCGTTCCGTCAAGATACACGCCTCTTTCAAGTTCGACTTTTCTTGAGAAATATATGGGATTTTGCAGTGTTTTCCCGAATTCGCGAAGAACCTCGTCGTCGTAATTAAGCACGCAAAAACCGTCGCTTCCCTGATTGCGGGTTATTGATTCCTTGACCGCAATATAATTTTCCATTGTGTAATGTCTGTCAAGATGGTCTGGCGTTATGTTAAGTATAGCAGTCCCCTTGGGCGCAAAATCATGCGTCGATTCAAGCTGAAAGCTGCTTATTTCAGCCACGGTCACACTGTCCGCAGAGGTCTTGAGCGTTTCTCCCGTATACGAAGTGCCTATATTCCCGACCACGAAGGTCTTTTCATTGAAGGCGCGCATTATCTCGCCGACAAGCGTAGTAGTCGTAGTCTTGCCGTTTGTTCCGGTTATCGCGTAGACCGTACCCTTCTCGTAGTTGTACGCAAGCTCGATCTCGCCCCATACGGGAATCTTTGCCTCCTCAAAACGGCGCACGACCGGGCTGTCGATAGGAACGCCCGGACTTATCACCGCAAGCTCCGTTTCGCACAGGACGTCGTCTGTCAGTTCGCCGATTACTATTTCCGCCTCTGTTTCCGTCGGAAGTTTGGCAAGCACCGCGTTTTTATCAAGCTTACCGTTGCCGTCGTATATAACCACCCGCGCTCCCACGCGTTCGAGAAGTCCTGCGGAGCCTATGCCGCTGACTCCCGTTCCGACAACCACAACTTTCTTACCTTCCAGATTCATCTCCAAATGTTCCTTTCATTATCATTGCGCTGCTTTTCAGCGCATAATGGTATCCTCGCAGAGGGTTTCGTTATTACTGCGCCGCCTTTCAGCGCATAATGGTATCCTCGCAGAGGGTTTCATTATTACTGCGCTGCGTTCTCCGGCATTTTCTCGATTCCGAGATACGGCAGTATGTTTTCAAAGACCTCCCTGATAACGGGAGCGGCAATCGTACCACCATAATATATGCCCTGCGGCTCGTCAATTATACACATTGCTATTACTTGCGGGTCCTCCGCCGGACAAAAACCGATAAAAGACGAAATATATTTCTGCTCGCTTCTCGGCAGTTTCTGTGACGTCGCCGTCTTACCGCCTATGGAATAGCCCTCTATATGGCATTTGCTGCCGCCGCCCTCATGGACTACGGATTTAAGCAAAGTTTTCATGGTTTCGCAGGTCTGCTGTGTTATCACGCCTTCGACGCGTCCGTACTCAAGCTCGGTGATATTGCCGTCGGTATCCACGGATTTTACTCCGAAATGCGGAGTTACGAGCGTACCCCCGTTCACAACGCAGCTCACCGCGCGCAGAAGCTGTAACGGCGTTATCTGAAACGACTGTCCGAAAGACATAGTCGCAAGCTCAAGTTCCTTTATGTCTTCTTTTTTATGCATTATGGTGGATGCCTCGCCCGGAAGGTCAACGCCTGTTTTCTGCATAAGCCCGAGTTTTTCCATATAAAGTAGAAAATTATCCACTCCCACTCTAAGCCCCCACGTTATAAACGCGGGGTTGCAGGAATTCATGAGCGTCTGCGCAAAGGTCTGCGAGCCGTGCCCCGTAGTTTTATGGCATCTTATGGTACGCCCTCCAACCGTCGTGCTGCCGCCGCAGGAATAGGAATCCGATAGGGAGACCGCGCCTGTTGACAGCCCCGCGGTAGCTGTTATCACCTTAAAAGTCGAGCCGGGCTCATATGTATCGTTTATCACACCGTTGCGCCACATGGCGTTGAGGAGATTCATTTTCTCGTTGTCGCTTACACTTCCGGGCAGCTCGTAGTTCAGCGTGAAAGGATCATTCAGATCGTACTCCGGATAATTTACCATCGCAAGCAACTCGCCGTTCTGAGGATTCATAACTATTATGCTGACGCTTTTCGCCTGCTTCGCCTCATATGTTTTCCGGGCGGCCTGCATACAGTAAGACTGTATATTGTAATCAAGGCTCAGATATAAGTCCTCTCCCGCGACAGGCTCTATACGCTGCTCTTCTTCGCCCTCAAGCTCGATTCCCTTTGCGTCGGTAAGCGTGAGAATCATGCCGTTCTTTCCGGCAAGAAGCTCGTCGTAACTTACCTCAAGTCCGATTATCCCCTGATTGTCCGCCCCGGTAAAGCCTAACACCTTTGAAGCAAGCTGGCCGAAGGGGTAGGTCCTTTTGCTGTCCTCATCCACCTTTACGCCGTCGAGGTTGTAATCTCTTATCCTGTCGCCCACCTCTTTGGAAACGTTTGATTTGACCCTCTCCATAGAGGATACCTTTTCAACATAGTAACGGACCCTGTCCTCGCTCATATCAAGCTCGTCGGTCAGTATACTTATTACTTTTTCGGGATCGGTAAGCTGGGAATGTATGACCGAGACTGTACATACCGTCTTGTTGTCCGCCAAAACGGTACCGTCCGCGCTGATAAGCCTGCCTCTTGCCGCCTTTATGACTCTTTCTCTCTCATGCAGCGCCTGAGCTTTTGCCGACAGCTCCTCCGACCTCCACAGCATGACGTACGCCAGCTGCCCGCAGAGAATCGTTGACAAAGCCATTATGACAAGCGCGTATGCCCTTATCTTTTTTCTGTGAACCTTCATTGTCCTCATATGCATACTCCGTAACTTGTTTATTACAGTGTATTTTCGTAAAGGCCCACTTATTCGTTATCCGGCTCCGGCAAAGTTTTTATGGCACCTCTCCCTCCTGCGAAGCTGCCGTAGGCTCCTCGTTGTCCGGAGCGGACGGAGGCGTTTCCTCCGCCGGGGTAGTTTCCTCCTCGGACGCGTCAGTTCCCTCCGGCTCAGACTGGGAAGGCTCATCTCCCGACGAACCGGTTTCGTCCGGCGCAGTGCTTCCCGGCTCGGACGTCTCCTCCTGTCCAGAAGTCGTTTCTCCCGGCTCAGGTTTTTTGCTGCCCTTTATCACCAGAGCTTCCTCCGGCATAAGAGGTCCCAACGGTCTGGTCGCCGTTTCCTCAAGGTCCTCGGCGTTCACATAAATGTCCCTGTCATATTCTCCCGCGTTCGGCACAATGCCCATGTACGGAAGAAGATTTTTAAATATATTACGGCTTACGAGCTGGGCGCCCCACGAGGAATCATACTGCTCGCATTCCGGAGCGTCGATAACCACATATACAAGAACCTTCGGGTCCTCCGCGGGAGCGAAGCCCATAAAGGAAATTATGTATTCTGATTTATCCCTGTCAGCTTTCTCAGCCGTCCCTGTCTTGCCTCCTATCGAATAACCGTCGATATATGCGTAGCTTCCGGTTCCGTATTCTACCACCGCCCTGAGCATTTCACGCATGACAGCCGACGTGTCCGAAGATACCGTCTGCGTCACAAGCGTCGGCTCGACCCTGCTTATCGTATCTCCCGATTCGGAGCATATTTCTTTCAGCAAATGAGGCTGGTAATAATAGCCGCCGTTAATGATCGAAGCGAAATTCGCCGCCATCTGCACGGATGTCACATTAAGATTCTGCCCGAAAGAATTCGTCACAAGGTCAACGTCCATCATTTTATCCGGATTGATCAAAAGACCGTTCTCCTCCGAGGGCAGGTCTATTCCGGTCTTGCTGCCGAATTTAAAGATCTGGAGATAATCGTTGAATCTCTCCGGTCCTATCTGCATTCCTATCTGCATAAGCGCGTCGTTGCAGGATTCGGCAAGCGCCATGGAAAGCGTCAGATCTCCTTGCCCGATTCCGCCGTGGCACTTGATCGTTGAAGCGTCGTACACTCCCTCTCCGTCACAGGTGTAAATATCTTTAAGGTCCACCAATCCTTCCTCCAATGCCTCAGCTATGGTGAAGGTCTTAAAAACGGAGCCCGGCTCAAATACCGTCGATACGCTGTTATTTTTCCACACATTGTACATCTTATCGACCATATCCTTGTCGCTGATTCCCTCTAACTCCTCTTTGGGATAGACGGATGTCAGATTCCTCGGATCGTTCAAGTCAAAAAAGGGATAGTCCGCCATGGCAAGAATCTCTCCCGTGTTCGGGTCCATGACCACCACTGAGGAACTTTTTGTCTTTATGACGTCGTTAAATTCCTTGAGCGCCTGCTCTGCTATATTCTGTATGGTGTAATCTATCGTCGTCACAACGGTGTTTCCGTTGACCGCGTTTTTGAGCGTCGGCTCGTAATTGCTGTCGTTGATATACCCGAAAATACGCCCGTTGGTACCCGAAAGCTCGCTGTTGTACTGTTTTTCAATGCCTATCTCCCCGCCGTGTCCGCTGCCCGCAAAGCCGATAACGTCGCAGGCAAGCGAACCGAACGGGTATGTTCTTATATACTCCTCCTCAAACCATACGCCTTTTATTTTGGATTTCTTGGCGCTCATCGCCTCGCTGAATTCCTCTATGTCTTCTTTTGACAGCGCGAGCAAAAGCCTTTTGTATGAGCTTACCGTCTGCTTCTGCTCTTTTTTCTTCACATTCTCGTCTATGAAATCGTTGAGCTCCTTCTCGTCAATATCAAAATGCGTCAAAAGAGCGCTGACCGTAGGCTCTCTGTACTCGTCCTCGGACAAAAGTACCTTGGCGTCAAGTATCAGATTGTAGACCTTTGTGCTGTACGCAAGGAGGGTTCCGTTGCGGTCAGTGATGTCTCCGCGCCTTGCCGGAATCGTCCTGCTGTCGTAATTGAAATTGTCATAAACAGCTTTGGAATATTCGTATCCCTTATTCAAATTTATCCTGATTATTTTAATGGACACAAAAATAAGGAGAAGCGTCACCACCCCAAAGATGATTAAAAGCTTTCTCTGCATCCGCACTGTGAATTTATTGCTTTTACGTCTTTTGAGTGACATAGCTTCTCCTTAGATAAATACAAAATCTCAGTTATTAGGTACGTCACGGAACTGGATCACATACTCGCTCTCCCCGCCCGGATATTTTACGATCTGGTCCTCCGACGCATAGATCATTCCCAGCTTGTCCGTAGCCACATTGTAAATGTATTCATAGTCTATCGACGTATCTATCATCTGCTCCTTACGGTCATTGCTCTCCTTAAGCTCGCCTAGCTCGTCCTGAAGCGCGGTGATCTTCTTTGCGTTATCGCTCTTTGAGTTTGTGAGAGCAATATATTTTGCGCAGGTAAAAAGCATGACCGCCATCGCGCCTACTATAAGAAGCGTAAATAAGCCGCCTATTCTTGTCGCCTTCGCCCTGTTTCTCTGAACGTTGCGCTCCGTTCTTTTCCTTCTCTGCTCCTCCTCGGAAAGCTGCTCCTGCCTTCTGGGTATCCTTACGGGGACCTCGTCGATCCGCTTAGGCGCCGCGCTTCCCCGTATATACCCGGCACCGTTTATCCTTTCCTTCATTTTTAAACCTCCCTGAATCACAAAAATATCCTTCGTTCAAAAATCCTGAGCTTTGCGCTCTTTGCCCTCTTATTGTCCTCAAGTTCCTTTTCCGAGGGAACTATTGGCTTTCTGGTAATAACCTCGCCCTTAGGTTTTCTGTTACATACGCACACCGGAAAGTCCGGAGGGCATATGCAGGTGTTTACATTGTCTCTGAACTTATTCTTTACGATGCGGTCCTCAAGCGAATGAAAGGTTATTATGCACAGTCTTCCGCCGTCGTTTAAAAGCTCTATCATCTCGTCTATGGTATTTTCCAGCACCTCAAGCTCTCTGTTAAGCTCTATCCGTATCGCTTGAAAAGTTCTTTTAGCGGGATGTCCTCCCACAGCTCGCGCTTTAGCCGGAAACGCCGTCCTTATTATGTCCGCAAGGCGTCCGGTCGTCGTGATGCGCCCCTCCTGTCTTGCTTTCACGATGTTTCTGGCTATATTTCTGGCGAACCTGTCCTCCCCGTAATCGCGAATCACCCTGCAAAGCTCCGCCTCGCTGTAATCATTCACAATATCCTCCGCGGTCATGTCCGCCCGCCTGTCCATCCTCATATCAAGAGGCGCGTCCTCCTTATATGTAAAACCCCTCTCCGATGCGTCAAGCTGATAGGAGGAAACCCCTATATCAAGAAGTATTCCGTCAACTTTCTGTATTCCCAGTCCGGCAAGCACACTGCCGATATTACTGTAATTGTCCCTTACGATAACAGCCCTGCCGCCAAACGGCTCAAGCTTTTTTGACGCCGCGTTTATAGCGTCGCCGTCCTGATCGATCCCGATGAGCCTTCCACCCTGTCCCAGACGGCTGCATATATGATATGAGTGACCCGCGCCACCAAGTGTCCCGTCAACATATATTCCGTCCGGTCTGATTTTAAGTCCCCCGATCGTCTCTTCAAGAAGAACCGGTTTGTGGATAAATTCTTTGGATATGTCCTTAAATAATTCCATGAATCGTCCCCTAACCCTTATATGGAAAATCCAAGGCTGTCCATATTAGCGGCAATTTCGTCAATATCGTTCTCGTACTCGCTGTTGACCTTATCCCAACGTTCCTTACTCCAAATCTCGATTCTGCTTGCGGTTCCTACAAGAACAACATCCTTGTCAAGCCCAGCATATTCCCTTAGAACCACCGGAAGTAAGATTCTGCCCTGTTTGTCAAGCTCGCACTCCGCAGCTCCCGCAAGGAGAAATCTTGCAAACTTACGGGCATTCTGATTAGTGATAGGCAGTGCTCCAAGCTTTTCCTCGAACGCCTTCCATTCCTCGTCGGCATAGCCGTAAAGGCATTCGTCAAGTCCCTTTGTGACGACGAAGGAATTTCCGAGCTTATCACGGAATTTGGCAGGTATGATAACGCGTCCCTTGGCGTCAATAGAATGGTTGTACTGACCCATGAACACTGCTATCACCCCCTCTTTCGGAAGATTTTCATTTGAAATCCACCACTTTATCCCACAATCATGCACAAAGTCACACTTTTTACCACTTGTAAGGTTATTCTAGACCATTTTCCCCCAAATAGCAAGCATTATTTGAAAAAAATAAAAAAGCGGTCCTTTTGCCGGATCATGAAATCCGGCTAAGAACCGCCTTTAACGCGATATTTTATACCGATATTTAATTAAATGGGGGATCTTCCCAAAAAACGGCAGGAAAATCCATAGGTTTCACCTACGTTGCCTATAATTGCCCAAACCACTCTTTCAGCTCCAAAATGCAGTCATCGTCCAGCTCCTTGATTCCAACACCGCGAACAGCCGCCTCCAGATAATAGAGGATCACCACGCAGATATTCGGATAAAGCTCTTTAAGCCTTAAAACCGCCTGCCTGCTGCCGGCTTCCTTCAGTTCCTCCGCCGAGTTAATGCCGACTGAGCGAAGCTTTTTTTCCATTGTTTTTCCAAATCCCAGTGATTTCAGTTCCGACATCTTTCTTTTCTCCCATATGATTTTACGCCAATATCTCCTCCGGCTTATAATCCTTGGATTTTAAGACCGTGGTATTTTCAGCGAAAACACCGTCTATTATCCGATGCTCCAAAGCCCTCCTTCTTTCAAGATGCGAAAGCAGCCCTTCAAGCCCCGTAAGCCCGTGCTTTTTGCCGTACGGCGACGCTTCCACGAACGCGGTCATCATCGGAAACCACAATTCATTGCCGTTATCGTCGGAGCGCTCTTTTCTGATCACATCGACCGCGCCCCGTATGTCGGCGACGTCAAGATAAATTATCCTGTACGGCTTTACTTCGAGGACCGACTTTAATTTTCTGTAAAAATCAATAATCTCTTCGTCCGTCATCATAAGATAAAGCATCTGATTTTCGATTATATTCTGAAAAAAAGAGCACTCAAATATCTGCCCTTCTCCGTCCCATCTGCCGAAACGCTCAAGAATCACGCTCTCAAAAGCATCTTTGTCCAGATTTCCGTTATATATCTCAAATTTCTCAAGATTTTTGTGAAATTTTGGAATATCCGTTAAAATCTGCGTATAACAGATTATCCGGCGTTCTCCCTCGATGAATGTCTTCTGCCCGATCTCCTTTGCAAGCGGAGCGTACTCCGTCAGAATAACGTCGTACTGCTCTTTCGTGACATAAGCGCACCACGCCAGTTCGACGGGAGAATAATCTCCCTCGCGAAAAACCTTATGATCCGGCAGCAGAGCGGAAAGGGTCCGCACAAGCGTTGTTTTTCCGGCGCCCTGCAGACCTCGATAAAATAATTATTCCTCATTCGTCTCGTCTTCCGTGTTATCTGACGCTTGGGCGCTCAGATCTTCCGGCGCTTCTTCCTCCGAAACATCCGCCGTACTGTTCTTTGCCGCCTCAGCACCGTCCGCCGCCTGCGTTTCTCCCGCTTTCTTTTTCCTGGGCGGTATGGGGTCGATCTGCGCGGGCTTACCCTTGAGCCTTACGCGCGTAACGATTACAAAAACAATGGCCGCCGCTGTCAGCACTGCCGAAAGCACCTGCGAGACTGCGATCTCACCGATCCTGAGCTGGTCCGTCCTGAAGCCCTCGATAATAAAGCGGATAACGCCGTATCCGATAAGATAGCGGCAGAAAGTCTCGCCGTAGAATTTCTTTTTGTCCCTGAAAATTATAAGCAGTATTATCAGCAGCAGATTGAGCACGCTTTCGTAAAGAAAGGTCGGATGCACCTGAACGTACTGAGCGCCGTTCACCGTCACCGTTATCGCCTCAAGCGCGTTTGGATTGAGCACCCCCGTGCTTGCGTCTGCAAGCGGTATCCTCATCGCGAAAAGACTGTCGGTAAACGAGCCGAACGCCTCCCTGTTGAAGAAATTTCCCCAGCGTCCGATTATCTGTCCGGTAATAAGTCCCAGAACAGCCGTATCCGCAAACTTCCAGAAATTCATCTTTTTTATTTTGCAGAAAATGACCGCCACAAGCGCCGCGCCTATAACAGCCCCGTAGATCGCAAGACCTCCGCCCCTGAGATTGAAGATCTCAAGCAGATTATCCTTGTATGTATCCCATTTGAAAGCGACATAGTAAAGCCTTGCGCCCACTACTCCGCCGAGTATCCCGAAAATCGTGTAATCAACGTAGTCGTCAACCTTCTGCCCCGTTCTCTTCGCCTCGCGGTACGCCACGATCGCGCCGAATATCATAGAGAGCGCCATCGTTATACCGTAGTAAGCTATCTCAAATTTTCCGAAAAGCATAAAACTTTTGCCAACCTCGATCTCAAAGCCGAGATTAGGAAACTGTATCGGTCCCATAATTAACTCCTTTTTTCAAAATAAACTTTATTTATTGTAATACAAAAACTCTCAAATATCAACTTTCATTTAAATTATTGTATTCGCATCTTTTTTGTGTTATTTTATTTAAGGATAAAAAGGAAACCCTCTTCGAGGATACCATTTTGCGTTGGAAAGCAACGCAGTATATATGAAAGGATCAGTATCTAATGAAACTCGGAATCGTAGGACTGCCCAACGTGGGCAAAAGCACACTTTTTAATTCTCTTACCAAGGCGGGAGCCGAATCCGCCAACTATCCCTTCTGCACGATAGATCCCAATGTCGGCGTCGTTTCCGTGCCGGACGAGCGTCTTGCAAAGCTCGCGAAGCTTTACGACTCGGCGAAGATCGTTCCCGCGGTAATTGAATTCGTGGACATCGCCGGACTTGTGAAGGGCGCCTCAAAGGGAGAAGGGCTCGGCAATCAGTTTCTGTCGCATATAAGAGAGACCGACGCCATCGTCCATGTGGTAAGATGCTTTGAAAACGCCAACATAGTTCATGTGGACGGGTCCATAAACCCGCTCAGGGACATAGAAACCATTAATTTTGAACTTATTTTCTCGGACCTTGAGATCCTTGAGAGAAGAATAGCCAAGGTGTCAAGAGGAGCGCGCAACGACAAGGCGCTCGCCAAAGAGCTTGAACTTCTGGCTGCCATCAAGGCGCACCTCGAAGGCGGCAAGTCAGCGCGCTCATACGAGCCTGCCGACGACGATATGAAAGCTCTCATGGCGACCTATGACCTTCTCACCGCAAAGCCCGTTATATACGCCGCCAATGTAAGCGAGGACGACCTCGCGGACGACGGAGCCTCCAATGAATTTGTAAAACAGGTAAGGGAATTTGCCGCCGGAGAAGGCAGCGAAGTTTTTGTCGTATGCGCCCAGATCGAAGAAGAGATCTCCGAGCTTGACGACGACGAAAAAAAGATGTTCCTTGAAGATTTGGGGCTTTCGGAATCTGGACTTGACAAGCTTATAAAAGCAAGTTACAGCCTTCTCGGTCTTATAAGCTTTCTTACCGCCGGTCCCACGGAAACAAGGGCGTGGACGATAAAAAAAGGAACCAAAGCTCCCGGTGCCGCCGGAAAGATCCACAGCGACTTTGAACGCGGTTTCATAAAAGCCGAGGTCGTTTACTATCAGGACCTTCTGGACTGCCAGACATACGCCGCCGCCAAAGAAAAAGGGCTTGTCGGCATAGAAGGCAAGGAATACGTCGTTAAGGACGGCGACGTTATTTTATTCAGATTCAACGTCTGACGAATTTATCACTATAAGACAGCGATCCTCCCCTTCGTCGAAGCGGACCGTTCCTTCGTCTTCTGTCAGTTCGTTGCTTATACATCTTGAAATTCCGGGCTTTAAGTCATATCCGTCAAGAGGATACTTAAAGCCCTTTAATATTATTCCCGTCACCTCGCCCGAAAAGGCGACAAAGGATATATATTTCTTGGGACATTCCGCGCGTCTCAGAGAAAAGCTTTTATTTCGCAGAAAAATAATGTTGCCCCTGTCAATAATTCTGGCGTTCAGCCCCGCGTCGAGCGCGATCTTCAGATTATGGATGCTCGCAAGCAAATGGTCTATCCTGCCTCCGGTCGCGCATAAAATATCAATATCCGAGCCGATCCCGACGGCTTCCCTCACGGCTCTCTCGGTATCGGTATCGTCCTTTTCCGGCTCAAGCGCGATGATCTGCGTGCCCCTTGCGCGGTACTCTTCAATATCCGCCTTACCGTGAGTATCCATATCTCCCACTATCATATCCGGGAATACGCCAAGCTCACGAGCGTAAGAAAGACCGTTATCCACGGCTATCACATAACCGTAGCTGTTTTTTGCCAAAAAAGAAGCTGCAAACTCACGGTCAAAGCTGCCGCCCGTAATTATAAGCGTCCTCATTCTCCGATAACCTCAAGAAAATCCTTTATGTTCCTCTCAATATCGCCGTTAAAAACCGACGATCCCGCAACAAGAATATCCGCCCCGCTCTGAAGTATTTCCGAAGCGTTGTCCAAAGTCACTCCGCCGTCAATTTCTATCGGAATATTCAATCCCATACGGTCCCTTAAATCCGCCAGCAGCTTCAGTCTTTCGCACGAGCCTTCAATAAATTTCTGTCCCCCGAATCCGGGATGCACGCTCATAAGCAGGATCTGTCCGGCATACGGAATATACGGCTCAAGCTCTTCAACCGGAGTTTCCGGATTAAA
>ERZ777011.1212-NODE-1212-length-29454-cov-17.131603_pt1 | contig 29454 bp, 20 predicted proteins | sample MGYA00374964_ERZ777011 | MGnify/ENA primary metagenome ERZ777011 (study PRJEB29310, sample SAMD00008975) | mouse gut metagenome | study: EMG produced TPA metagenomics assembly of the Metagenome analysis of fecal microbiota from mouse which was promoted... | reverse complement strand
TTTTGGAGACGTCGAGAGATGTCAGGTTGTTGTCGGTAAGGAAGAGGCTCATGAGGTTGGGGAATCCGCTTATGTCTACGCTCTTGAGTTTGTTCCCGGCCAGATCGAGGACGGCAAGGAGGGGCAGGTTGCCGAGGACCAGGTTTTCCAGATGGTAGCCGGTGTTGATCGTTCCGGAGTAATGTCCCGCGTAGAGGTACAGCAGGTTCTGGTTATTGCTTACGTCAAGGTCCCGGATGCGGGTTTCGGATACATTGAGGCTTGCGAGTTTCAGGTTCTTGCTGACATCGATTTTGGACACGTTGGTCATTTCGAGCGACAGCAAGATGAGTTCCGGGCATCCGGAAGCGTCGATTTGGTATAAGCCGGTGTTGTGGTATGCGTCGAACGTTTTTATATTCGGATAGTCGCTGAGATTGAAATCGGGGTCGAAATTGTCGATGATGTCCACCTCAAGTATTTCCAAACTGGGCTTCGGGGCTCCTATTACGCACGGCGTCTGGGGAGTGAAAGGGTTGTCGCCCAAATAGATTGCATATGCCTTGGTCTGAGGTGTCAGGTCCAGTGATCTGAGCATGTTGTGGCTAAGGTCGATTACCTGCAGGTCTGTGCATTTGCTGATGTCCGCTTGTGTCAGATAGGCTCCGGAAGCCCTGAACAGGCTGAGCTTCGAGGCGTCTCCGTAGATTTTGACTTCCTTCACGGGGCTGCATGCGATGTATGTGCCTTTGATTGAGCCGTCTTCCACTGTCCAAGGCTGCACTTCGACTTCCTCTTTGCCGAATCCGAAGTCTATGTCGAAATAGGCTGCTTGGGTGTCCGTGCCCAAAGTGATGCCGAATCCCCCGGCTCCTTCTTTTTGGGCGTCAGAGAATAGGGTGATGATGGGTTCCTCGTTTTCCGCCGCGCGTGCTGAGAACGGGATTCCGGCGGCGACGAGAACCGCAAGGGCAATCATCGATTTAAAAAACTTTTTCATGAATGTCCAAATTTATGTGGTTATTATTTTACGATTATCCGCGAATTGTGGTGTCCGTTGACGTTGATGATGTAGATTCCGGCGTTCATTCCGGTGAAGTCGATGTCCAGCTCGTCGCCTGCGCCTGAGCGGTGCATGACGAGTCTGCCGTCTACGGTGTAGACGCGTGCGTCCATTTTGTCTGCGTTGCCTACAAACGCCTTGTAGAGGCGGTCGCCCTCACGTGTGAGGATGAGCCGGTCGTTGTTGGTGTCGGTGGTTATTCCGGGGATTCCGGACATGCGTATGGCTTCTTTCAGTCCTGCCAAGGCGTTGAACTTTCCTGCGCCCCAGCGTTTCTGCTCTTTTGTGTTGTTCACTTCGTCGTCGCGTACGGCGGTCTTCCTTATGATTTCCTTCACGTCATTGACGTTCAGGTCGGGGTTCGCTTCAAGCCATAGGGCAATCGACCCGGCCACGAACGGCGTCGACATCGACGTGCCGACCTCTTGCTTCCAGTAGTTGACGCGTTTTTCTTCGACGAGCTTTGCCTGGCACATAAAGTTGAGGTATTCCTCACCGTATGCCTGTTCGGCGATTTTGGCGAAAGGATAGCTCACCGACGAGATTATCGCCGCTCCCGGAGCGCACACCAATGGGAGTTCGCGTCCGTCGGAGAGTGTGCCGTAGGAAGAGAATCCGCTTATGCCTCCAACCTTGAATCCGTCGCCTTCGTAGCGCGCCGTGCCGCCGTCGAGGCAGGTCCACTGGTTGCGGGTGTTGTATGAACCGACCACGATTACGTTGTCGGCCACCGCCATGTCGGAGATTGAGCCGTCGGTGGATCCGTCGGTGAATTCCTCCACGCCGTAATCGTCCATCCATGTGTTCTGTGCGTCGCCGTAGCATTCTATCTTGTGTCCGGGTTTGCCTATGACTTCGAATCCGAGCACATAGTCGTCGTTGAGGTTGGTTTCCTTGTTGTTGATCACGCTGTAGTCCACCATCCCGTAGTAGCGTCCGGTCTCGGTGTCCACGAGGCGGCCCACGCCTACGTATCCGTCAAAAGCCTTGCAGAATGTGGCGTCGCCCACCACATCGGTATCCTCCATCTGGTAATCCTTGGAGCTGCAGTAGTACGTACCGATGTTGTCTCCGATCACAGGCATGCGCTTCGCCTCCCGGTAGCCGCGCTTCTTGTTGTAGATCACGGCCTGAAGCTCGAAAGGCGTGTCGTCGTCGGAATATATCGCGATCGATCCCTGTCGGGCGGTGAAGCTTTCCGGTTTTGAGGGGTCGTACTGGTAGCCGTACGGGTATATCATCGTCTTGACGAGGGTGTCTCCTTCGGCGAATGTCTTTTTCAGGGCAATCTTGAGGTCGCCTTCGTTTCCGGCGGATATGCAGATGATTCCCTTTGTGCCGAGCATGTCGAGCACGGTGTTCATCATCGTGCGCTTGTCGTGCGGCCCCTGGTTGCTTCCGAGCGAAAGGTTCCAGACGAGCGGCCATTTGTGTCTGGTGTCGTTTTCACGCATCCATTCGGCGAAGTTGAGGATGTCTTCCATTCCGTATGCGATGAAACCGTCCTGAAGGTCTCCGCACGACACTGCGAGCGATGCCTGCGGCGCAACGCCGTAATATTTGCAGTCTTCCGTGATGTAGGTGGCAGGTTCCCTTACCGTCGGGTCGGCCCATGGCTTGGCCACCGTTACCGGGCCGTCATAGCTTCCAGACATGATTCCGAGCGTGTGGGTGCCGTGGAAAGTTTGTTCAGTGTCGGTGATGAAGTCGCCTATGGTTGTGTAGTTGTAGAAATTGGATACAGGCTGGCCTTGCGTGTTCATTCTCCAGTGCCACAGAGCTTCGATTCTCGATTGTCCGTCTGAATAACGGAAGTTGATGTGGTGAGGGTCAACGCCTTGGTCTACGATGCCCGTGATGACGCCTTTTCCGGTGTATGGCACAGAGAGGCCGGCCTCGCCGCTGCCGTGGTGGATGAGGTCTACACCCTGCTCGGCACGAGCGAGGTCCATGTTTGTGGAGAGTTGGCGTTGCAGCTGCAAGAGCTTCACGCATTCGAGGCCGGCGATGGCTTCTGCTTCGTCCATCCGCACGTTGGCTATCGCTATGTCTCCATAGACGCTCCGTATTTCTATTCCGTTGGCGGAGAGGTCATCTGCGGTGAATCCGTCGGCGATTCTGATGAAGGCTATTGTCGTTTCGGGGATTGCATTGTCCTGGAGTCGGGCAACGGCATCGAAGGCTTGTTTGTCGTTCCTTGGGTTTTCCGAAATCTGGCGCATCATGCGCTTCGCCTTGCTCGATTCAGGCAAGGCTTTCATCAGCTTGTATTGTCTTATCTCTGACAGGCTCCGCAAGTCGAGGCTTTGGGAGAAAGCCGGAGCGGCAGCCATCACAAGCAATGAGAACAGGAGGCTCGGTTGTTTCATGTTATTAATATTGAAGGTTGATATTTAATTATGATAGTTGAATCGTATTGTGTCGCAACCCCTGTGAATGGTAGATTGGGATTCCCGACATGCAAAAGTAATAAGATTTCATTCTATTGCAAAATCTCACAGCACTAAAAACTGGTTATTTCTTATCATAGTTTCATATTTATGGCTTGTTTGGATGGGATAAGTATTCATTTTATGGAAATAAAATACATTTAAAACGTTTGTTTTTGAGTTAAAGTTTGGTATTTGTTCTATATTTGCCTTTAAATAGAAGAATGAAAAATTCCAAGTTAAAAATAGTTAAACGACAAATCCCTCATAAAGGCGTTCTGCATAAGACCGGAAAAAGGACGGACATGCCGTCTGGAATGCCCGTCCTTGCTATGGGTGATTGCAGAGTGCCTGATGCCTGTCGGGAATCATTGCTGAAGGAGCGTGTAGGCCCGTATGTATTTGCGTATGGTGGAGATGATTTCACGTGTCTCCTGAAGTGTGTTAAGGTAGACGTATGCCACAGTCATCGTTCCGCTGTCCCCTTCGCGCAGGCCGTCGTAGAGTTTTTGGGAAAGCGCGTCAACGAACGCTTTCAGTTCGTCGCATTGTCGCCGGAGGTTTCCGGCTACTTCGGGGGCTTGCGCAGAAATCATGTCGGCCGTGTTGTTGAACAGGATTGTCATCCGGGTCCGAAGCTCCATGAATCCTGTCCAGTAGTTCTCCGGCAACGGAGTGAAGTTGTTGTCGGTATGTTCCTTGCATGTTTCGTTTATGCGGCGCAGGTTGTAGAGTATGCCCATGCAGCAGGAATTGGCGAGATGGAACGCCGCGCTTTTGGCTATAGCCTCCGGCCGGGACACGAGCCGCAGGCACAGTGTCTCTTTCCTGCGGTCGTTTTTCAGGATGTTCTTGTAAAGGTCGAGGCTTTTCTGTGCTTTGGCGAGCGCGCGGGGGTCTTCGTTGACGAAAGCCTCTGTGATGCCGCGGAACGTCTCGCAGGCGTATGCCATGAATTTCTGCTGGTGTCCGGACATGTAAAGGTTGAGAAGCCCCCACGTCTGCTCCTGGCCGCCGGAGGAAAGTATTGTCTGGAAAAGCGTGTCGCCTTCCTCTTCCTTGCGCCGGTTTCGGAATCGCCGGTTGCTCCTTATGATGATGAATGCCGTGAGCGCGGCGAGGGCGAACATCACCCAGATGCCTCCGAGGTGCATCAGGGCCACTATTATCCCGGCTCCGATGAATGCGGCTCCGGCGGTGAGGAACCATCCTCCGATCACGGAAATCACACCGGTGATCCGGAACACCGCGCTTTCACGGCTCCATGCCCGGTCGGCGAGGGAAGAGCCCATGGCTACCATGAAAGTGACGAACGTGGTGGACAGGGGCAGTTTCATCGAAGTGCCCAAGGCAATCAGCGTCCCTGCGAGGACGAGGTTGACCGAACCGCGTATCAGGTCGAATGCCGCGCCCTGGTCCATTATCGCCTCATCGGTGTTGAACCGTTTGTCGAACCAGCGGCGCACTCTCGGGGGCGTGATTCGGTCGAAGAAGTTGATGACGTTGAGCGAAAGCCTCACGAGCCGGCGTGCGATTCCTGAAGAACCGAACATTTCCTCGCCTTCGCGGCTGCTTCCCAGCCCTATTTCTGTCTTCGTTACCGCGTGGGCTTTCTTTGACGTGGCCAGTGCGGCCACCATTATCACTCCGGCACCGACGAGGAACCATACCGGGGTCTGCGAAGGCCCGTTTAGCACGCCCATGAGATGGCCTGAAGGGTTGCCCCCTCCGTTGGCGGCATAGTCCTGATAGGCAGCCAGGCCGCTCAGCGGCACTCCGATGAAGTTGACGAGGTCATTGCCCGCGAAAGCCACCGCGAGCGAGAATGTTCCCGTGAGCACTATGATTTTCAACACGTTGGCGCCGAGGGCGTGCAGCCCTTGCATCAGGAGCGTTGACGCGGCGAAGCAGGCCGTGATCAGAAGAAATGTGTTGTCGCTGATCCATGCCTTGACTTCCGGAGTCATGAACACAAGGTCTTTTGTGCCCTTGATGAGAAGGAAATACACAATGGCGGTTATGCATATGCCGCCGAAGATTCCGATTTTCCATTTCATCCGGCTCTTGTAGTTGAAAGTGAATATGGTGCGTGAGATGAACTGCACCAGCGTGCCGAAGACGAAAGCTATGGCCACGGACAGGAAGATTCCGAGTATGACGGAAAAGGCCTTCTCCGTGTTGAGCAGGTCGGCAAGCCCGAGGTCGGTTCCCCCGGCCATCTTTATAAGTGCGACGGCGAATGAGGCTCCGAGCAGCTCGAAGACCATCGACACGGTGGTGGATGTCGGCATCCCCAGCGAGTTGAATATGTCGAGCAGTATGATGTCGGTAACCATCACGGCCATGAATATGCACACAAGGTCGTAGAACGAGAAATGCTCAGGCCTGAATATCCCGTGCCGGGCTATGTCCATCATGCCGTTGCTCATGGCCGCCCCTATGAAGACGCCGATGGAAGCGATTATCAGCACCCGCTTGAAAGATGCGGCGCGTGAGCCGATTGCGGAATTCAGGAAGTTTACTGCGTCGTTGCTCACCCCGACCGAGAGGTCGAATACGGCGAGCATGAACAGGAAGATTATTACACAAAGGAAAAGTGTTTCCATAAAAATAAGTTTGGTTTTATGTTTTTACAACGCAAAAGTACCGCCGGAATGTTTCAAAAATGTTACGTTCCGGATAAATGACGGTTAAATTGCGCTTATGCAGTGTGTTGGCGCGTAGGCAAAGTGATCCGGAAAGCGATGCCCCCGTCTTGCTGGTTGCGTGCAGAGATGCTTCCGCCGTGGAAAACGACGGCGTTTTTGACTATTGCGAGTCCGAGTCCGGTTCCTCCGGCCGCCCGGGAGCGTCCTTTGTCGATACGGTAGAAACGCTCGAATATGCGTGGCAGATGCTCTTCCGGTATTCCGCAGCCGTTGTCGGCGACCTCCAGCGTTACTTGTCCGGGCATCGACTGTGTCTCCCTTATGGTTATCTCTGTTCCTCCGGAATAGGATATGGCGTTGGCTATCAGGTTGCGGAATATCGATTCAAGCAAAGCCGGATTGCCTTCAATCGTGATTCCTTCGCCTACCGAACAGTATATGGCGATGCGTTTTGCATCGGCAACGGGACGCTGCTCGTCGGCGGCTTCACGGATTGTCGCCGCAAGGTCTATGCCGGTCTTTGAGATTGATGCGGCTCCGTCGTCCATCCTTGTCAGGATTGAGACGTCTTCAAGCAGTCTTGCGAGCCTGTCGGTGTCGGCCATGCATCTTTCGAGGAAATCGCGGCGTTTCTCATGCGGCATGCCTTCGTGGCAGAGAAGCGTCTCGATGCATATCCTTATCGATGCGACCGGGGTCTTCAGTTCATGGTTGATGTTGTTGGTCAACTGTTTCTTTATTCGCTCCTTCTCTTTCTGTTCGTGCAGCGCGGCGCGGTGCTGGCGGTCGCGTTCGGACGCCGTCTGCTGCAGGCGCGCATAGAGACGCACGATGTTGTGTGATATTTCCCCGAGTTCGTCGTGCGGAAACGGCTCGATGTCGGAGATGCGTTCCCCTCTTTCGGCTTTTTGGGCGAAAAGATTCAGCCGGGAAACGTTCTGCCCGAGCCTGCGGGTGGCGAAGAATCCGAGTATGCACAGGCATGACGCCAATGAAAATGTGAACCACATGAATCCGTAGTCGGCTTGGAGGGATTCTGTCAAAGAGACGGAATAAGGAGCGGCGGTGCGCACGATCACCCCGGTCTTCCCTTTTGTGGCGGAATAGAAGTACGTCTCGCCGGTGCTTTCACTGTGTCGTCGGATGGCGTATCCGCTCCCCGTCTTCATGGCTTTGGCTATCTCCTCGCGGTTGAGGTGGTTCCCTGCCGGCAGCCGGTCAAGGGTGTTGTCGCTTATTACCCGACCGGTGCTGTCGATGATGCTTACCCGCAGCCGGTGCACGTCGCCTACCGAGTTCCTGATTTCTGAAGGATTGCCTCCTTCCTCGATGTCGTTGAGGATTTCGGCATTTATGGTCTGCAGCCGGATGTTGAGCTCCTCTACCTTGAACTGTCGTTCCCTGTTGTACTGGAATATGAGCATCCCGCCTACAAGCAGGACTGAATATCCGAGCAGGTAGAGGAAAAGACGGCGGGCATATGAAGGCGTTTTAACCGATGAAGCCATATCCGAATCCGGAGCGCGTGACTATGTTTTTCCCGTATCTGCCTATCTTTTACCGTATTCGCGTTATGTTGACGTCTATCACGCGGTCCACTACGATGACCTCGTCGGGCCAGATGCGGGTAAGGATTTCTTCGCGGGAGAATATGCGGCCACGGTTTCGCAAAAGCAGGGAAAGAATCTCGAATTCCTTTCTGGTGAGCCGGACTTCGCTGCCGTCTGCCTCGACGCGTTTCCCCGGCGTATCCACTGACAGGCCTTCGAATGAGATGCGTCCGTACGTGTCGGAAGTGTTGTCGCCTCCTCCCGGGCATCGCCTCAGCACGCTCCTTATCCGAGCCAGGACGTTGCGGAGCGAATAAGGTTTCGTTATGTAGTCGTCGGCTCCGAGGTCGAGGCCCTCTATCATGTCTTCCTCTCCGTCTTTCGCGGTGCAGAAGATGATGGGGATTCGGGCGGTGGCCGCGTTGTTGCGGATTATTCTTGCAAGCTGCACACCGCTGATTTCGCCCATCATTATGTCGAGCAGGATGAGCGAGAACCCCGAAAGGTCGGTGGCGAGGGCCTCTTCCGCGCTGTGGGCCACGGCTGTCTCATAGCCGGCGGCATCCAGGTTGAAGCGCAACGCTTCGCATAGCGTCTCCTCGTCGTCAACAATCAGAATGCGTTCTGCCATATCCTCAGGTACTCTTTTTCAAAATTCGGGGTGAGGAGGCCTTTGCCGATGGCATCCTCGATTTCTGCCCTTGTCCAGAAGCGGCCCCCCGCGAGTTCGGGTGAAGGCGACGGCTCGTAGTTGACGGCGGTGAGGAACGGATAGACCAGTTCACGTTCGGTCTCGGACTCGAACTCATAAGCCTCCAAGGGCTCAGGGGTGAATCCCGACAGATTGAGTTCTTCGTAAGCTTCGCGTATCAGGGCTTCCCCGACGGTCTCTCCGAAATCCACGTGTCCTCCTACGGCCGTGTCCCATTTGCCCGGCTGTACAGTCTTCCATTCAGGACGCAGCTGCAGATAAATGCGGCCTTCGGAATCGACAACGTGCAGATGCACCACCGGATGGAGTTTCCGGCTTCCGTCGTGGCAACGTGAGCGCGTCTCCTTTCCTATGACGTTTCCTTCGGCATCGACCAACGGAAGCCATTCTTCACGGGTTTCGTTTTTGTCGGTATACATATCGGCATAACGGTGTAGTGTCCGGTTTTAGTGAGTCGCTGGGACAAAATGCACATAAATAACAGATAAAAGACAATGAGGCTTGCATATATTTGATGGAAATTCGCTAACTTTGTGATTGATTCAGTTGCTGGCGCGGGCTGAAAAAGAGGCTCCGGTCTCCGTCTTGCAATTTAGTATTAACAGAAAAGAGCTTCATCGTTTTCATTATGAAAAAAACTTCTACTACAAACGTGTTAAGGCTGTCGCTCGCGGCGTTGGCCATTGCAGGTGTTCAGACGGCACAGGCGGCTTGGGAACAGGTGTGGGCGCATCCTACCACGCAGGCTCATATCATAACGAGCAAAGGCACTTTCCTTATCTCTGACTACGACGACAACCGCAAAGGAGGCATATTCTTCTCCGAAGACAAGGGAAAGACATGGAAGCAGACCGAAGTTAAGGACTTCAACTATCACAAGTTCTATGAGGCCGACGGCTATGTATATGCCTTGGGAACCAGTGCACGCATAGCCCGGAGTTCTGACGATGGCCGCACGTGGGAGATTCTCAACTACTCCAAGACTCTGGAAGGAGTGGTGGACGACAAAGCGCTGCAGTCCCTCGAGACATACTCAATGGTGAAGGCCGGCGATAAGCTTTATATCGCTGATTTTGCCGGAGGCGGAGTCCTTATGTCATCGGACAATGGCGAGACATGGGAACTGACCGACCGTGAATCGTTGTTTATCAACGTCAAAGACGTGGGCATGATGATTGACTCATTCTATAATCTTGAATTCTTCAAGGGACATGTCTATGCTTTCGGCATGCTGAGCGTGCATCGCTACGACCCTTCGGCCGACAGATGGGAGGCTGTCAACATCAATTCCAATTTCATGGCGGTCTCCACCGTGTTTGACGGGTGTATGGTGTGTGGACGTTCCGTCACCAACTTCGATCCGACAGGGGATTATCTGGTATGGACTGAAGACGGATACAACTGGGATGGCATAATGGCACCAGAAGCCCGTACGGATTATGGCACGAGCCTTAATATCAGGGCTATCCATTCGGATAAGAAGTATATTTACACTGTAGGCCCGGAGGGTTTCATTCCCAATCCCGACGGAGATGTGCCTCCGTTCGTCATGGCTCCTGATTTCTACTATACGTCTGATTTCGGTGATACATGGAATTATGTCGGTGGTCTTCCTGTGGGCACGTATCCCCTTACTTTGACTTCTGACGATGACTACGTCTATACAGCCGTGTATTCCCCCATTCCTTCCAACGAGCAGAGCGGACTGTGGCGTCTGCCGAAGAGCGACATTACGAATGCCGGCATCGAAGCCGTGGAGTCTGGAGCGGAAGCCGAGGTGCGCTTCGCCGACGGAATGCTGGAAGTTTCAGCTGTGGCAGACCGCATCATCGTCTGCGGACTTGACGGAAAGCCTGTCAGCATGGCTGAAGGCGTTTCTGTGCTTGATGTCAATTCGCTTGACAAGGGAGTCTATACGTACGAAATCAGAGTTGAAGGAAGACGCATTGCCGGAAAATTCATCATATGATTCTGCATATGAACTGCCTTAGATCTATGCTCATACCGGTTGTCGCGGCCGCATTCTGCGCTTCTGCCGAAACTGGCCGCGATGACTGCATGACTTATTTCAGTTGTGGATTCGAGTCTGGTATGCCGTCTTTGACTGCCGTTTACGACGAAGACGGGCATGAACTGCATTTCACGATGGTCCAGAGCGGTTTTGAGAGCCGCGACAGCTGGAGATGTTTGCGTGAAGAGGGGACCGAGAACTATTTTGCTGCCTCGGCTTCACGTTTCAAGGCTGTGGACGGCAAGTCTCCCGGCCCGGCGTCTGACTGGATGGTGCTGCCGCCGGTATGGATACGCGGCGGGGATGCGACCCTCAATTGGGAGAGTCGCTCGTTCAACGATCAGTCAAGCCGTCCAAGCACGTACAACGTCTATGTGTCCACGTCCGGTCCGGAACCTTCTTCTTTCACTCAGCCTCCGGTGGCAGTGATAACCGAAGACGAGATGGATGAATGGGCCGAACATTCTGCCGACCTCGGTGCTTTTGAGAACCAACGCGTATATATCGCTTTTGTTAACACCAGTTCCGAAGCCGAGATTCTTGGCATCGACAATGTCTCCGTTGAGGGCAGGAAAGGACTGGCGGAAATTGTGGTAACGCCAGGGAAGTATGCCCTGGGGCCTGAACAGGCATTCAAGATAGGCGGCACTCTGACCGCATATTCCGACGTGCCTGTTACGTCGCTCAGTGTAGAGTGTGAAGTGGCCGGCAAAAAATGGAAGGAGGAGTATAAGGATCTTGACCTGAAGCGCCATGAGAGTTTCAGTTTCTCGTTCCCTGAGGAAGTGCAGGCGAATTTCGGTGAGACGGTCCCGTTTAAAGTGATTGCTACTGTCAATTCCACCGTGTTTGATCCGATTGAATGCTCCACTACGGTGCTTTCGTTCCTTCCGTCGCGCAAGGTGGTCATAGAGGAAGCCACCGGAATGTGGTGCCAATATTGCCCTAAGGGCATCTATGCGTTCGATGTGCTTCAGGAGAAATATCCCGACACATTCATCGGGATTGCCGTGCATATGATGTCGGAGATGGATCCTATGGCCTTGGACAATTATGCCAACCGGACCAACTTCACCGGAGGCGCGCCGAGCGGATGGATTGACCGCAAATGGTACAGTCTGGATCCTGTAGTGCCTGTGTGGGAAGACAGCCGTCGAGTCTATACCACTCTGATGGGTGGCTTCGAGACTCTTTTCCTGCAACGTATGGCCGAACAGCCGCTTGCTGAGGTGTCGCTTGCGGCTTCTGTGCCGAATGCGTCTGAACTTGAGATGAACGCCACGACCCGTTTCCCGGTCAATTCAGAGAATGCCGACTGCCGCCTTGCCGTTGTCGTGACGGAAGACCATGTCTGGAAGCAAGGCTATTTCCAGTACAATGTCTTCAGCGGAAGCAATGAGACTATAGGAGGCTTCGAGTCGCGCCCGAATATAATAAGGGATGATATGGAGTTCAACCATGTGGCTCGTGTCATTTACGACGACTACAATGGAATACCCCAGTCCCTGCCGTCTTCTATCAAGGCCGGGGAGGAATATGTGTTTTCCCGGAAGTTCAAGTTGCCTGACAGCATCCTTGACTTTGCCAACATCAAAGTGATCGCTATGGTAATCGACAATTCCACCGGCGAGATAATGAACGCGACGTCTGTAAAGCCGGCTCTTGCAGGGGTTGGAGAGACTGTTGCGGAAGGAGGGTGCGTTGTGGAAAGGGCAGGCGATGCCTTGACCGTGAAATCCGGTGATGCCGGAGAGAACATCAGGGTTTCCCTTTATGACGTGGCAGGTCGGCTTGTAGGCGAAGGCTTGGGCCAAGGTGAAGTCGTCCTCGATGTTTCCGGTCTGAGGGGAATGTGTGTTCTCCGAACTGAATCGCAGGCTGGAATCCAGGCACGCAAAATAGTCATGTGAACCATCCTTGCTGTAAGTACAGAAGAAGGCCTGCCGGTTGCCGGCAGGCCTTCTTTATGTTTGTCGATTATGTATGCAAGAGGCTATGCTTTACATTTCCATTGTGCGAAACGTTTACGGCGGCGCAGGTATGACATGTCGGCGGCGTGGGTGTAGGCTTCTCGTTCGAACGATATTCTTAGATAAGCCTTGTATGCGTTTCCACGGGTCTTTATGAGCCGTAACAGCCATTCGAAGAAGTAGATTGCGTAGAAGGGTATGAACAGCAGTTCGCGCATTTGGGCGGTGTGTATGGCCTCGTGGTTGATGGTTTCGGGAGTCAGTCGCATATCTCGTTTGGCGAAAACGACTCCGAAAAGGTTGATTGCGCCGTAGTTGCGACCGAACGGTATTATATTGTTGCGTATAACCTTCAATCTTATAACCTTCAATATTGTTTAGGAATAATGTAGATTCGAGGCTTGTGGCATTGTGCGCCATAAGCCCCGGATTTATTCGTGTTACGTCAGTGTTCTGGTGCGAACATCGGGTCCCAGGCGGGGAGGAGGACCGGTTTCTGCTTGAGTACCTTCATGATGTCGGCAGGTACGTATTTCTTGTCCACGACGAGGCGGAACATGTATTCGTCAAACCATCGGTCGGTCATGATGAGGTGTCCGTCGTTGGCTCCGGGACCCCAGCTGTTTTCAACCATCCATTTGCGTGGCTTGCCGTTTTCGTCGAGGTCTACGGCGACGAGGGTCATGGCGTGGGACGACGCGCTGGCATATGTGCGTATGCGGTCGGCCTTGTCCATGCCGAAGTCGGTTCCCATAAGGGCGGAGTAGTCGAAATTGTCAATGTCGAGCACTCCGCGTTCACGGTCGAGGAACTTGCCCACGTCGCATGAGAAATACATCATCGTGCTGTCTTTGATTGACTCTATAGCCATTTTCTTTATGTCTTCCACAGGTAGGTTGACGTAAGTCCAGTTGCGCCCGTCGTAGGCGTGGCGGTCGAAGTCTATTTCATAGAGCCTGTAATATTCGCGCGAGGGGTCGTTCATAAGCATCACATAGTCGTTTTTCAGGTCGTTTCCTGCGAACTCCTTATAGAACGACTGCGGAGTGTAGGTCTTGGTGCTCACGGCCTTTCCGTCCTTGTCGCGGCGGGTGAACACGAACTCCGTGGGCGGCTCTCCGAGCGTCAGTGCGAGCATACGGTACACGTCGCCGAGCATCTCTTCCTTGCGTACCTGGATTTCTTTGCCGCTTTTCCCTTCGCCATGCATCCTGCGCAGCTCGAGGCCGTATTCACGGAGCTTGAGAGAGATGAGGCTGTTGAGCTTGGACGTGTTGTTGGCGGTGAAGGTCTCCTGCATCGCCTCTGCCGGGACTACGCCGTATTTCATCAGATTGTCGGATAGCCCGGTGTATTGTCCCCCGTCGCTGAGCGGATTGCGGAAAAGCCAGTCCACGGTCTTGTCGTCCATAGGCCTTTCGGCGCGGTCGATGATTCCCTGAAGGAAAAGGTTGGCCTTTTCGAGCTGGTCGAAGAAGAAGTTGTAGTTTTGCGAAAGCTTCAGTTCCGGCAAGCCGTTCTTTGCCATCATCTGCGAGCGAAGCACGTTGAGTCCGGTGAAGAGCCAGCATCGGCCCGAACGCTGCTGGTCGGTTATCCCCTTGCTCGGCACGCGGTGGGAGAAATGCGTGTCGAATCCGTTTTTTGCATCAGGGTTTGTGGCGAGCTTGTCGATTGCGTTTGCGCTTATGGCGTTGCGCAGCGCGCGTGTGGAGGCCGACCGGTCGTATCCGGCTTTGAGCCGGGCCATCATCTCGGAAGAGATGCCGCCGTCGGCGGAGAAGGCGATGAGCGGCATCGAAGCCATAGCGGCAACGGCTATGGAAGTCAGGAGTCTGTTGGTCATTTCTTATGGGTTGTTTTTTGTTTTCTCGGATTGTCGTTGTTGTTTCCGCCGCAAAGATAAGCAAAAAATCGGTATGCAAGAAACCTTTTGCCCGCCTCTGTGTTGTAGCATCTATGGACGCAGGGTTGACATGTCGGGGCTTCAACGCCACGACAACCGCATCCAGGCTATGCTTGCCGTCAACTTATGGCTTCTGTGAGTTGAGGGCAAGCAGTGTGTCGAGAATACGGCGGTCGTTGCTCAGCCTTGGCACTTTTCGTTGTCCTCCGAGCTTTTGGGAGCCTGACCGTGAAAGCCAGTCGTCGAAGAGGCCGGGACGTGCATCCACTATTGTCAGCGGGTCAAGGAATATGGAGTGGCTCCGCTTGGCCTGATAGTCGGAGTTGAGCTCCTGAAGGGTCTCGTCGAGTCGGGCGGCAAACATTCCGGAGTCGGCAGGGCGGTTCTCCCATTCCACTATCCATTCGTGGCGACCACGGTGGCCGTCGCAGGTGAACACCGGGCCTGCGGTATAGTTCTTTATCGACGCTCCTGTCTCCCGGCATGCTTTGGCCAACGCTTCGTCCGCGTTGCATTCCATCAGCTCCTCGCCGAAAGCGTTGATGAAGCATTTGGTGCGTCCGGCGATTGTTATTTTCAAAGGGGCGGTGCTTTCTATCTTCACCGTGTCGCCGAGGCGGTAACGCCAGAGTCCGTTGGGGGCGGTGATGACGAGTTCGTAGACTTTCCCTTTTTCCACGTCCGCTATGCCCGCAGGCGGTGAGTCCGGACGCGAGACATCGATGAATTCGTAATATATGCCGCAGTCGATTATCAGGAGCATCGCTGGGTCGGCAAGGTCGTTCTGGGTGGCGAAGAATCCTTCCGAAGCGTTGTAGGTTTCCATGAAGTGCATGTCGCAGCCTTCGGTCAGGCGCCGGTATTCCTCGCGGTATGGCCCGAAAGCTATTCCTCCATGGAAGAACACCTCGAGGTTTGGCCATACCTCGCTGAGGCTTCCGGCTCCTTTGAGGCTGAGAATGTGCTTGATGACGGTCAGGAACCAGCTCGGCACGCCCGATATGTTGGTTACGTTGTTGTTCAAGGCCGCCTGTGCAAGAGCCGGGAGCTTCGTTTCCCAGTCGGGCATTAGTGCTATCCGCTTTTCAGGCACGCGCACTAAGTCGGCAAGCGGCGTGATTCGCTTTATCAGCGTCGCGCTCAGGTCGCCGACATGCACCCCTTTGGGCAGGTCGGGAATCTCGTTGGCGAAACTGCCGCCGAGAATCATCCCTTTTCCGGCGAATATCCTTGTCGCAGGATTGGCCGCTATGTAGTGGCTCACGGAGTCTTCCGCGCCACGGTAATGGTTGAGGCGCAGGCTGTCGTCCGTTATTGGTATGTACTTCGATTTGCCGCCTGACGTTCCGGAGGATTGAGCATACCACCGGCACCTGCCCGGCCAAAGGATGTCGCGGCCTCCTTTGATCATCCGCCACACGTCGCCGCGCATCGTTTCGTAGTCGATGCACGGTACACGTTGCGCAAAAGCCTTTGCCGGGTCGTTCTCGCGCAGTATGTCGGTGAATCCGTAGCGGTTGCCGACTTCTGTCGAAGCTGCACGTGCCAGCAGCCTGCGGAGCATTTCGCTTTGCAGACGGTCGCCGTCAGATGCCCACGAGAGTGTGCGGCGTGCGCGGCGGACGAAATGAGGCTTTACGAGCGGCGTGAAGTTCATGTCGTGTGGAATCTTTATATTACAATGCAAATTTAATGCAAAGAGTTCACATCGCCAAACACGCGGACTGTGCCGATGTATGCGTCAGTCGGCAAAACCCTCATTCGGCGTACATGGCTTCGATTTCGCTGGCGTATCGTTTGGCCACCACGGGGCGACGCACTTTCATGGTGTTCGTTACCTCGCCGTTCATTATTGAGAAGTGGTAGGGCAGGAGCGTGATGCGCTTTATGCGCTCGTAAGTGGCCATATCGCCTTGGACGCTGTCGATCTGCTCCATCATGAACTTGATTGTGCGCTCATCTTTCATGAGCGTTTCGGTGTCCTCGTTGCCCAAGCCATGGCGCGCTGCCCATTCGCGCAGTTGCGAAAGGTTGGGCACCACCAAGGCTGTTACGAATTTGCGCCTGTCGCCTATGACGGCCGCCTCGTCGATATATTTGTTTTCAGCGAGCCGGCTTTCAAGTGCCTGTGGCGCGATGTATTTGCCGTTGGATGTCTTGAACAGGTCTTTTACCCTTTCTGTGAGCACGATTGAGCCGTCAGCGGTCAGGTATCCGGCGTCGCCTGTGCGGAAATAGCCGTCGGAAGTGAAGGCTTCCTCGTTGGCTTTGGGATTGTTGTAGTATCCGGGAGTGACGGTAGGGGCTTTGACGAGAATCTCGCCCTCCTCGGAAATCTTCACGTCTATTCCCGGCAGCGGCTTGCCCACGGTGCCTATTGTGTAGTCTGTTTCAGGGAAACAGCTCACTGTGGCCGTGGTTTCGCTCAGTCCGTACCCGATTTTGACATTGATTCCCACCGAACGCATGAACTCGCATATCCTGTCGCTGAGGGGCGCGCCTGCGGTCGGGAACATGTTCGGTTGCGGAATCCCTATGGCGAGCTTGAGCCTCGAGAATATCTTCCTGTCCCAGAAGCCGTATTCCTTTTCAAGCAGGGCCGGAGGCGTCTTTCCGAGCCTGACATAATCGATGTTGCGGCGACGGCCCACGGACAGCGCGCGCTTCACGGCAAGCCGCTCCAGCCGCCCCATGGAGGCAATCTTCTCCTTGACTCCTGCGTATACCTTTTCCCAAAAACGCGGAACGCAGCACATCACATTCGGGTGTACGGTGTGTATGGTGTCCTGGATTATCCTCGGGTCGTAGTTCACGGCTATCCTTATTCCTTTTGTGAGGCAGAAGAATGACCATGCCTTCTCGAATATGTGCGACATCGGCAGAAAAGCCATCGATACATCCTCGTCCGATATCATGGTCAGCTCTTCCAGATGCATTTCCATGGCAGCGTCATAATTAGAATGGCTTATCACCACTCCTTTGGGTTCCCCGGTGGTTCCGGATGTGTATATGAGCGTGGCTGGGTCGTCCGGGAGTCCGGCTTCACGGCGGCGCGACACAAGGCTCTTTATGTCTTCCGGTGCTTCCATGCCGAGCCTCACGAAGTCATCCCACAAAATGCTTACCTTGTCGTCTGGCTCGAAGTCAAAGCCTGAATTCTTGAACACCACTATCTTGGCGACTTTGTCGGGATTTCGTTTCCAGTAATTGTATGCGAGCGGGTATTGATGCTTGTCGCCTACGAAGATTATGCGTGCCCCGCCGTTGGACACGATGAAATCGAACTGTTCCTGAGAGCTTCCAGAGTACACGGGTATTGCTGCCAGACGGTTGTTGAAGCCGCCGAATTCGGCAACCAGAATCTGGGGCGTGTTGGGACTGCATATGGCAATGGTGTCCTTTTCCTCAGTGCCGAGGATTGCAAGCGCATACGCCGCGACATTTACCTGCGCACGGAAATCCGACCATCCTGTGGACAGCCATTCGCCGTCTTTGCGCCAACAGAACCGGTAAGCTTCCCGGTCGCCGTATTTTTGTGCCTGATGGTCTATTGTATCAACTAATTTGTTCATTTATAGTTGTTTGGAGGCGGAGTCGTTTATGCTCCTGCCTAAAAAGTAATCAAAGGTAGTCATTTTTCTTGACACTATTCCTAACAATTCGATATTAAGGGAGTTTTTGCTGTTGTTCCCGACCACCACTGCCGCAGATTCTCCCGACAACGGAATATCCCCTATGGCGTCAAAACCGCTCGTTGTCCATTGACAAAAACGCTGCACTGACAGTGCTCGGCAGACGCAACAATGTCTCCGGCGGATACATCGCTTTCGGCAACGACCGCAATGATTGTCTTGTCCTCTAATAACAACAACATTTCATATATGTGTCATAATCCAACACTCGTATCCGTATCTGTAATGGCTCCTAATAAAATACCTTTTTTGGATTTGGCGTATGGGAAAGATGATGTATCCATTCAAAATGAAAGACTGATATTTTCCAAAAACATCTCAGGAAACAGGGTTATTATAGGTTCGTCTGTTACAGATGAAAAAGAAGAAGGAGAAGTTGTCTTTCAAAAAGGAAAATATGTGATTTCCGGGGAAGAGATATACATAGAGTGTGGAACTGCAATCGAACGAGGGGTGGAAGTAGAATTTAAAAGCAGATGAACGATGAAAAAACATATATTGTCAGGAGTATTTACATTGCTTTTGTGTGCAATTGCAGCAGTTTTCACCTCATGCGAGTCGGAAAATGAACCTCATATGGATTCTAACGTCAAGCTTATTTCGTTTTCGTGGGATGAACCTGACCGGATTGACCATGATTTTCCTATGGACAGTCGGTTCCTGACGGTGGATTATTCGGTAGAATCCCGCACATTGTCGTTGGTTGTTAATTATCTGAATGTGTACACATTCGATGGATACAAAACATTAGTATTGACAGAGGGCAATGTGTTGTCAATCGGTTTTGCCGAAACGGATGTCTTCGGAGGTGGCGTTTTCCCTGACAGTCTGCATAAGATAACCGTAAAATGGGAGTTAAATGTAGAAAAATCGGGTAACTGCTTAATCAGAATCTATGATTTAGGTTGCAGTAAAGATGAGCCTGCCAAAGAGTTGTTCCAAAACGTCGAGCCTGTCGTAGACGTGGAACTTGCTCTTGGATCAGATTTTAAAAAAACAATCGAATTCGGGAATAACAAAAAATGAAATCTTCAAGGATTTGTCTGATATTGGCTTATGCCATATTGGCAATCGACGCAACCGGATGCGACAACTGTCAGGATGCCGTTCCGCCTCCGGATTGATTTCCGGTTGTTTTTTTGAAAGACGTGGCCTCAAGGTTATGATGAGGATTGATTTCTGAAAAATGATTAAAAAAACGCCTCTGATTTTCGCAAATAAAAAATTTATTGTAATTTTGCACCGAAACCGGGTAAAGCGTCAATCGGAGGTTGCCGTGGACGGTTTATAAAAGCATGCGGCAGTAGCTCAGTCGGTAGAGCATCAGCTTCCCAAGCTGAGGGTCGCGGGTTCGAGCCCCGTTTGCCGCTCCACAACTCCCCAAGACACTGAATTTACTTTTGCACTGGTTATGATTTGGACAAAATGTAAAGTCAATGTCTTTTTTTTGTTTACTACGGTTTGGCAGAAAGAACACAGATATACCGCCCAGCGTGTATGGCATCGGGAAAGACCGCTCCCTTTGTCGAGTATGTTCGTTTCCGTGCTTATGCCGCAGGACAAATGCCACATTCTATCGAACGCCAAAACTCCACTATTCAATGAAATCGGACAGATACGTCATTATCAGCACATATGACACTCCTTGCGGAGAGATCATCCTCGGCTCTACAGACGACAAGCTTTGCTTGTGCGACTGGGTCAAATCCCGCCATCGCCGCACGGTTGACAACCGCATCCAGAAAACCCTTCTTTCGAGGTATATGGAGGGGGAGACGCCTGTGATGGAGGAGGCCAAGAAGCAGCTTGCCGAGTATTTCGACGGCAAAAGACGGTCTTTCGACCTTGAGGTGCACCTTACAGGAACTGATTTCCAACGCAAGGTGTGGGACTTCATCAGCAAAATCCCGTATGGCACGACGAAGTCGTACGCGCAGCTCACATGTGAGGTGGCTTCTGAATCCGATATACGTGCGGTGAGCAACGCCGTAGGTTCCAACGCGCTGTCGCTCATAATACCGTGCCACCGCGTGATAGGCAGCCGCGGACAGCTGACGGGATATGCCGGAGGCCTTCTTGCCAAGCAGTACCTTCTCGATCTTGAGAAGGCGAATCTGGCAGCTGGAAATGCCGGCGGCGGAGGGGCGGCAGAGTGATATGCCCTTGATATGGCAATGTGCATAACGGAGCCGCCGACGACTGCGGCGGCTCCGGTTTTTCATATCTTCTCCTTCCTTATCCGCATCCACTTCCCTCTTCAACAAAAAACAGACAATACCTTCCGCTTATGAGCATAGCCGCCATCTTTTCTTTCCCGCTCCAGCAGCCTGTGGCGATTTTTCTGCTTGTGCTCGTCATAATACTTCTGTCGCCGCTGGTCTTCAAGGCCCTCAAGATTCCCCACATAGTCGGGATGATAATTGCCGGAATGGCGGTCGGCCCTCACGGGATAAACCTTCTCGCGCGCGATGCGAGCTTCGAGATATTCGGACAGGTGGGCATACTCTATCTGATGTTTCTCGCATCTGTGGAGATAGACATGTTCAATCTTAAGCTGAATGCGCGCAAAGGGCTTGTGTTCGGGCTTCTTACCTTTGCCATACCTATGGCTGCCGGGATTGTTGGTTCTGTGCTGGCTTTCGGGGTAGGATGGCTTTCTGCGGCTTTGATAGCCTCTATGTACGCGTCCCATACGCTGATATCCTACCCGATCATCAACCGGTTCGGGTTGCAGAATTCCAAATCTGTGGTGATTGCTGTCAGTGCGACCATAATCGCGGTCCTTCTCGCGCTTGTGGTGCTTGCCGAGGTGGTCGCGATAAAGACTGAGGGCAGTTTCCGCTGGACAGACATCATCAAGCTTATGGTGCTTATGGTGTTGTATGCAGTGTCGGTCGGATTCGCTTTTCCGTGGCTCACGCGGTGGTTTTTCCGCAAGGTGGCAGACAACGTTACGCAGTTCATCTATGTCCTTGCCATGGTGTTCGTGGCTTCGTTGCTTGCCCAGCTGATTGGCCTTGAGCCCATACTCGGAGCCTTCTATGCAGGATTGGTGCTCAACAGGTTCATCCCGTCCCGGTCTTCACTGATGAACCGCATAGAGTTTGTAGGCAATGCCATATTCATCCCTTATTTTCTGATAGGGGTGGGGATGCTGATAGACATCCACGTCATAACGGGCGGACTTAATGTGGTCAAGACCGCCGTCATAATGACCGCCACGGCATTGGTATGCAAGTGGATGGCGGCGTTCATCGCCCAACGTATGTTCGGCCTGTCGTCAGACGGGAGGCGCATAATGTTCGGCCTCACTTCGGGAAAAGCCGCCGCCACCATAGCCGCCGTTATGGTAGGCTACAGCAACGGGCTGATCGACGAGGACATAATGAACGGGGCGGTTCTTATGATACTTGCATGCTGCGCCGTGGCCTCGATCACTACCGAAAGGGCCGCAAGGAACCGCCGCATGCACATACAGGAGAGCGAGATGAAGCCGGGACGTCAAGGAAGCGTCCGTGCGGCACGGCAGCTCGTGGCCGTGGCCAACCCCATAACAGCGGAAGGAATAATGAAGCTTGCCATACTTATGCGCCATCCTTCCAACAGAATGCCTATGACCGCATTGTTCGTGCGCAACAATGACGACCCGGCCAACCGTGCCGTGGGTGAGAGCGCGCTCCGGGAGGCTATCAAGGCGGCTGCTTCGGTAGACCTGAAGGTCAACGATGTGGAGCGGTACGACGTCAACATAGTCTCAGGAATCATAAACGTGGCCAAGGAGCGGGATGCAAACGACATAGTGATCGGTCTTCACCGCAGGTCGAACATCGTGGACACTTTCTACGGTTCGCTCATAGAGGGGCTTCTCGGCGCGACAAACAAGATGGTGGTGATGGCGAGATGCTTCATTCCGGTCAACACCGTAAGGTCGCTGATGGTCATCGTGCCTCCGAAGGCCGAATACGAAACCGGCTTCCGCGAATGGGTGGGAAGGATAGGCAATCTCGCGTCGCAGCTCGGATGCCGTGTCAATTTCCTGGCCGACAACGCCACGATTCCTTATATACAGGGTGTCATATCCACCGAGAAATACAATGTCCGGCATCATTACGAGATTTTCCGTTCGTGGGACGACTTCCTCATCTTCTCGAATCTTGTCCTTGAAGACGACCTGATGATAGTGGTCGGCGCACGTCGCACCTCAATTTCTTATTCTTCAGAGCTTGCCCAGCTGCCGTCGTTCCTCGGCAAATACTTCAAACGTCAGAACTTGGTGGTGATGTATCCCGAACAGTTCGGCGACGCTGTTGATATGCCCACGCCGATCGACCCGCTTTCGCAGGCTTCATCAACGGCTCCTTCATCTTTGTTGCTGCGCCGGCTCCGCATCTCGTTCCATCGCAGGTTCCGTATGACGCAGCATCAGAAATCACGGACATCCGTTCCGGGGTCTTCTTGACGGCCATGCTTGCGGTTTCGGTAAAAATTTCGTAAATTTGCACTCCGTTACGCGAATGTGGCGGACAGCCCCTTTTTCTTATTCGTTTTCGACCGAAACAATATATATGACCGAAAAGAGTCGATTCCATCTCAAAACACTTCTCGCTGCATCGCTTCCGATGGCGGCCGGCTTCGATGCCATGGCTCAGCCCACCGCGTCTCAGCTTGAAGCGGCGGCTTTCACTGAAATCAACGCTGATGCAGGCAGGGAGGAGACCGCCGATGCGGAGAGCCATACAAACGGACTTATCGCCGACCTCGCCTGGGTGCTCCTTCTCGGAGCCGTGGTAACGCTCCTTTTCAAGAAGCTCAAACAGCCGGTGGTGCTCGGCTACATCCTCGCAGGTTTCCTCGCCAGTCCGAAGTTCGTCTATCTGCCTTCTATTTCCAATCTCGAGAACATAGATTTCTGGGCAGACCTCGGAATCGTGGTGCTTATGTTCACGCTCGGGCTGGAGTTCTCGTTCAAGAAGCTATTGCGGTCGGGAAGTTCTGCCATAGTTACGGCTCTGATAATCATTACTGGAATGGTGCTGGCAGGCTTCGGTGTAGGGAAGCTGCTTGACATGAACTTCATCAACTGCATCTTCCTTGGAGGCATGATATCCATGTCTTCGACCACAATCATATTGAAGGCGCTCACCGATTTGGGACTCAAACAGAAGAAGTTTGCGTCGCTCGTGCTTGCCGTCCTGATAATCGAAGACCTTTTTGCCGTGCTTATGCTTGTGTTGTTGTCCTCGTTGGCGATGGGCAACGTCGAGGGGTCGGAACTGCTTTACAGTGTAGGTAAGCTCGCCTTTTTCCTGATAATATGGTTCGTGGTCGGGGTCTATCTTCTCCCTTCGGGTCTGAACCGTCTCCGAAGCTACCTGAACGAAGAGACGCTGCTTATAGTTTCGATGGGGCTTTGCTTCTCGATGGCCGTCTTTTCGGTGATTTGCGGCTTCTCCCTTGAACTTGGGGCCTTCGTCATGGGGTCGATTCTGGCCGGGACGATGGCGGCAGAGAGGATGGAGAAAGTGGTGCAGCCGGTGAAGAACCTCTTCGGGGCTGTCTTTTTCATTTCAGTGGGAATGATGGTGGATCCCGGAGTGCTTACTACGTATTGGAGCGAGATACTTCTTCTTGCGGCAGTGGTCATAGCCGGTATGATAATTTTCGGCACGCTCGGCATGCTCGTTACGGGACAGACCCTGAGGGTGGCCATAGAGAGCGGCTTCACACTGACGCAGATAGGCGAATTCTCTTTCATCATAGCCTCGCTCGGCATGGGGCTCGGTGTGCTTCAGGCGTCCCTCTATCCGATTATCGTGGCGGTGTCGGTGATTACCATCTTCACTACGCCGTATTTCATAAAGTTTGCCGATCCGGCCTATGGTTTTGTGGCCCGGCATCTTCCCAAAGGTCTGGATTTCCTGATTTCACGCTATTCGAAGCAGGAGATCGATGCCAACGAGGCCCGCAGCGCATGGAAGGCCGCAGTGGGCCGCAACGCCTGGCGCATGCTTCTGTATTCGGTGATACTGGTTGCTATAATGCTCATAAGCCGGATGCTGCTTTATCCGCTGCTTATTGCATACATCCCGGAATGGGGGCATCTCATAGCCACTTGTGCCACGCTTCTGGTTATGCTCCCGTTTCTCGGCGCGTTGTGTTTCAGTTCTCCGTCGGTTGACGGCGGACAGCGGCAATACGATGTCCCTTCGGTGGCCATAAGGATAATACGCTACATACTTACGCTCCTTTTCATAGTGTATTTCCTTTCTGTGGCATACGGTTCCACGACAGGATGGATAGCCGGGGTGTGCTGTTTTGTCTTCATAATGATTTTCGCTTCCCGCAAGCTCAAGGCACGGTATACGGCAATGGAACGCCGTTTCCTCGACAATCTCAACATCCGCGAGAATACCCGGCTGGGGCTCAACAACAATCTCGTGGACGATATGCATCAGGCATACATAGAAGTGGGCCCCTACAGTCCTTTTGTGGGCGACAAACTTATAGATTCGGGTCTTAGGGAGAATTACGGGGTGAGCATATCGAGCATCCAGCGCGGACAGAGGATAATGGCTTTGCCTTCCAAGGACGAGCGCATATTCCCCGGAGACATGCTCGGCATCATAGGAACCGATGACCAGATAAAGCGGCTGAGCGATGACCTTGAGCGCGACGAGAAGGCTTATTTCCAGGCAGCTCCGAAGGAACAGCCGGAAGTGGTGCTCAGAAGCCTGCGTCTCACCCCTGACTCGCCGATAATCGACAAGCCGCTCGGTCAGACCCGCATACGCCGAGACTATTATGCCATGATTGTCAAGATACTCCGTGGAGAAGATGAATATATCCAGCCTGAACCTTCTACCGTGCTGCGTGCCGGGGATCTCGTGTGGTTCGTGGGGGATGCATCCAGGCTTGAGAAAATGAAATGAAAGATTCAATTCGGCTTCGCCTCGCCTCGACGTGGAGTGTAGCCGGACTCAAAAAGACATAAAAGCTAAATAACTGATATATGCAGGAAAAAATCATAATTCTCGACTTCGGTTCGCAGTATACGCAGCTTATTGCAAGGCGTATACGTGAGCTGAACACGTATTGCGAGATTTATCCCTACAACAAATTCCCTGCCGACGACCCAGGAATCATCGGCGTGGTGCTTTCCGGAAGCCCTTATTCGGTAAATGACCCGAAGGCTCTCCAGATAGACCTGTCCGGAATCCGCCGCCGCTGGCCGCTGCTCGGAATATGCTATGGCGCACAGTATCTCGCCAAGACATCCGGTGGAACCGTGGAATCGGCTGATTCTCGTGAATACGGAAAGGCGGAGCTTGTGTGGCACGATGCGGCCGACCCGCTGATGCAGGGGGTCCGCGACAATTCCGTGGTATGGATGAGCCATGGCGACTCTATCACGGCTACCCCGCAGGATTTCGTCAACGTCGGCTCAACCGCCGACGTGCGCAATGCGGCATTCCGCATCGCCGGGGAAGAGACTTGGGGCGTGCAGTTCCATCCTGAGGTGTACCACAGCGAAGACGGCCTTAAGGTTTTAGGCAACTTTGTGGTCGGGATATGCGGTTCGAAGCAGGACTGGACGCCGGCGTCCTTCATAGAGTCCACCGTGGCCCAGCTGCGAGAGAAGCTCGGCGACGACAAAGTGGTGCTTGCCCTTTCTGGAGGCGTGGACTCGACTGTGGCCGCAGTTCTCCTCAACCGTGCCATAGGCGACCGTCTCACCTGCATATTCGTGGACAACGGGCTTCTTCGCTATCACGAATTCGAAGACGTGCTTGCCGACTACGAAGGTATGGGGCTCAACGTGGTAGGAGTCGATGCCAAAGAGCATTTCTATTCCAACCTTGCCGGAGTTGTCGATCCCGAACAGAAACGCAAAGTGATAGGCAAGGGCTTCATCGACATATTCGACCGTGAAGCGCACAAGCTCAAAGACATCAAGTGGCTTGCCCAAGGCACCATCTATCCCGATGTGATTGAGTCCCTTTCCATCACCGGTATGGTCATCAAGAGCCACCACAACGTGGGCGGACTGCCTGAAAAGATGAACCTCAGGCTTGTTGAGCCTCTGCGACTCCTTTTCAAAGACGAAGTGCGCCGCGTAGGCCGCGAACTCGGCATCTCGCCCAAGCTTATAGGCCGCCATCCTTTCCCGGGCCCGGGCCTCGGGGTGCGCATACTCGGGGAAGTGACGCCTGAGAAAGTGCGCATACTTCAGGAAGCCGACCACATCTACATCCAGGGCCTGCGCGACTGGGACCTTTACGACAAGGTATGGCAGGCAGGTACGATTCTGACCCCGATACGGAGCGTGGGCGTGATGGGCGACGAGCGCACATATGAAAACGTGGTCGCTTTGCGTGCGGTCAACTCCACCGACGGCATGACAGCCACGTGGACGCCGCTTCCGCATGAATTCCTGGCCGAAGTCTCCAACGCCATCATCCGCAAGGTGCGTGGAGTGAACCGCGTGGTCTACGACATCTCCTCAAAACCGCCGTCCACAATCGAGTGGGAATGAGCTTGTGGGCAGCCAGACCGCTGACTCTCTTGCGCCGCTGACCTGCGACTTGAAACTTACAAGAAGCACCTCGCAAAAATTTTGCCGGGTGCTTTTCTTTTTGTAACTTTGCTCTATGGACAGACTGACAGCCAAACCAGCCATCGTTGTTCGACATATGAGCTGGAACGTGATGAATCAGTAATCAGTCTTTCAAATCTATACAAATGTTTAACATAAAACAAGATGCCGTATATTATGAAAAAGAGGGTTGATATGAGCGGGGCGGCGTTCGCAATAACGCTGGCTATAGCGGTTATGCTGGTCTGTATGGTCTTTGTGGGATATCCTCGTCTGGAAACGTTGGGCGTAGCGCTTTTCGTCTCCGTAGTCGTCTTGTTGATGCTTATGGCGCTTTTCTACGCCCCGATGAGTCTCTCTCTCGACGACAAAGAGCTTTGCGTCTGCCGCAGCTTTTGGGTAAAACGAATTCCCCTGTCGGAAATCAGGGAAGTGCGGGCGGTCAGTAAGGACTTGCCATTGTCAAGAGTTTGCGGTAGCGGCGGATTTATGGGATACTGGGGATGGTTCCGTTCGCCCTGCATAGGGAAATGCTTCGCTTATTATGGCGACAAGTCCCAGCGGTTCCTGCTGATGCTCAAAGACGGCCGGAATTATATTCTCGGATGCCGAGATGCGAATGAATTTGCAGTCGCCGTGAAAGAAAGAGTCGACGAATGACAAACCAATGCGGCCATGGCAGCGTTTCAAATTAAACACAGAATCAAAAACACATATGATCATGGCACGCACAAATTCAGTCGGCCTTTGGGGCTTCGTCTTTGCCCTCCTCGCCTTCCTGTTGGGGTGGCTTCCCTATTTGGGAGGTCTGTTATGGGCGATCGGTACAGCGCTTTCCTGCGTAGGGTTGTCTTACAGGCCGCGCGGATTCGCATGGGCAGGACTCTGGCTGTCCATCATTTGGATTGCGCTATGGATAATGGCCATCTGCACTATAGGCGAGTTCACGGCATTCACGCTTTATCCGTATTATGTCTGGTAGCCAGCGTATTGTCAAATTCGATGATATTTCTTTTTGTTGTTACGGGAAAAATCACTAACTTTGCACCGTCGCAATCAGGAAATGACTGCGGCGACATAAAGTCCGGGGCGTAGCGCAGTCCGGTTAGCGCACCTGCTTTGGGAGCAGGGGGTCGCGAGTTCGAATCTCGCCACCCCGACTTGGGGCGAAACACCTATAAGAGGCATAAAAGCCTGTTTATGGGTGTTTTTCCATATTACAGACACGCTTTGATGCGGCTGCGCATCCGCTTATGTGCGTTTCCAAGATACTTTTCAGCCTATGTTGTATTTGCCATAATGACCCTCATTGCCCTGTCGATGAAAGCGAAGCAGGGCAGATTTGAATCTATGGAGAACGACCGGCACTCCTGGCCTACGGCAAAACTGATTTCTGCCGCCGATTCGCTGATGAAGACAGGGCAAGAAGACGAGGCCATAGTGCTGTATATGATGGCGGCTTCACGCCCGGCAAAGGACGGTTCGGCCCGTGGAATGAAACTCCACGTGGAAGCAAACTTCCATACCGGAGACATCCACTACGCCAAGGGCAACTATTCCAACGCACTGAGGTTCTCCGTGGCAGGCCTGAAGCTCAGCGAAGCCGCCGAAGAGCAGCCTGTCTGGCCGTACTTTACAAAAACATGTGCAAAGTCTACAATATGTTTATGGACTATGAGAAAGGGCAGTCTTACAGACTCCTGCAGAACCTCGTCGGAGTCAGCATAAACCTCAACGACGTGGCCGCAGCGCGCAAATATTTCGAACAGTCGCGGGCCACAAGGCCAGTGGCTAGCTCGACGTCAAGGCCGGCAACACCCGCAAGGGCTTCAAGGTAATCGTGAAATGTCCAAGAGTGTGCCTTTATGGGTCTTTCGAGTGTCTTCGTGCCTTTGCCCCGGTCATGCAGCCCGCTGCACTCCCTCGCCTGCATGCGCGAATCCGTCCCGAAATCCTCCATAAAAATCCTGAAGAAAAATTCCAAACACGCTCTAAGGAGGCAGCCTGCGGATGGCTGCCTCCGATTTTTCCGCAAATTCCTTGGCGTTGTCAACCGGCTTTCTGCTCGGCGTTCTCGATCATCTGCTTGTTGGCCGTGATGATTATTTCCACGCGGCGGTTCTGTGCGCGTCCTTCGGCTGTAGCGTTAGACACGATGGGGTCGTTCCATCCCATTCCTTTCGCTTTCAGACGCGAAGCCGGTATGCCTTGTGCCTCAAGGAAATCCACTACGCTTTGCGCACGCTCCTGAGAAAGCTTTTGGTTGAGGGCCTCGCCGCCGGTATTGTCGGTGTATCCAAGCACGGTAACGTCCGTTTCAGGATACTGCTTGAGGTTGTAGGCCACCTTGACGAGAGCCGCCTGCGCCGCGGCCGAAAGCTTGTAGGAGCTTGTCGGGAACAGCACCGAATTGCCCATCATCAGCTTGATTGCATCCAGGTTGTTGCTGTCCTTGACCGTCTGGACAATGTAGGTGGTGTCCTTTTGGGAGGCGAGTTCTTTGACCGAAGCGAGTTCCTGTTCAAGGGCTTTCTTCTGCTTGTCCATGCTGTTGCCTACCAAGGCTCCCGTCCCTGCACCGAGTGCGCTGCCCACCAGCGCGCCTATCCAAGTGCCTTTGCCACCGCCGATAAGCGCGCCGACACCTGCGCCCACGGCTGCTCCCGCCGCACCTCCGGCCGTCGCTCCCTGTCCGGTCTGTGTCATTCCGTTCCAAGTGTTCTTTATCGAGCTGCAGCCGCCACCGGCGAGTAGGCCGACGCAAAGCAGGGATGCCAACGTCCCTCGCATCAAGTGTTTTCTTTCCATAATCAGTATGTTTTGGGTTGTTTTTATAATAAGAACCTTATAACAATGATTCGGTAAAAATTACCGAAGTAGTTGAAACTTAAGTTAATATAT
>ERZ777011.1211-NODE-1211-length-29457-cov-14.577750_pt1 | contig 29457 bp, 32 predicted proteins | sample MGYA00374964_ERZ777011 | MGnify/ENA primary metagenome ERZ777011 (study PRJEB29310, sample SAMD00008975) | mouse gut metagenome | study: EMG produced TPA metagenomics assembly of the Metagenome analysis of fecal microbiota from mouse which was promoted... | reverse complement strand
TTAAAAATCAACAATATAACCGACAAAATTCATTTTTTGTCATCTACTAAACAAAAATTATTATAATGGAGTCATATCATATAATGTCCAGTCCGGCTTTCTTGGCTTGGGAATGCTGATGCTCCCTCGGAATATGGTATTGACGGTCGTCTTTAATCAGATATGAGCCGGTCTGATGAAAGTTGAATGGCACTCCCGCATCCCGGCATTGTCTTTGCATATCAAGAACCCAGTTAAAGTCCAATGGTCTGGCATATTTACCGGATTCTCCTCCAACAGACACTTCCTCAATCAATTCGTGATTGAGGTATTTGCTTAGGTCAATCTTTTCTATCATTGGTGCGACAATCACCATACGGTGCTTGATTGGCAATGAGAGGAATATCGGCATACGGTAATCAGCGCGGTCTTGATTCTCCACGGTGCAACCTATACCGACATGATCATATCCTTCGCCCCAGTCATCCGGGAGGCACTGCATAAAGCGTTCTATGCGTTTTGTGAAGAAAAAGAATGTGCAATCAGTCCGTTGGCGTATAATGTCCCAGATTTCAGCACGCCATTCATCGGCTTCTTCAATCAAGAAATCAGAGGTGAAGCACAGCGCGAACTCCGTGCCTGACGGAAATTTCCAATTCTTCTTTCTGTCGCGCTTTATCGGAAGATTGAACGATGCCGTTTTACGTACTTCATTTGACGGTGTGGCCGTGCCAAACGCCGCATCCTCACGGTAAACGTAACAATGCTTGCATCCCGCACTTATCTTGTGGCAACCATGCCACGGATTCCACATTGGCATAATTCAATCTCCGCAACTGTCAAGTCCTAATTGCACAATATCTTCTGAAGCCTCAATCACTTCGGGACTGCACTGAGATTCTTCCGCTGCTTTTGCTGCGCGACGGGAATCTTTGGCTTTCTTCTTAGCCTTGCGTTTACTCTCGTCCTCTATGAGTTGCTGTTTCAAAGATTTTACGACCTCCGGTTTTTCACGTTTGAAACGTTTCTCATAGAGATTCTCAATGTGTTGTGGCAGCGGTGTTTTCCACGGCTCCTGTTTATGGTTGTCAATCTTGCGAAGTGAATCCGGTTTGAATCCAAGTTCACGCGCCATCTGCACCTGCATGTCAGAAAGATGGTGACGTTTCTGCGCCACCATCCAGTCTTGTATGATTGTCCGTCTCGAAGCCATAACTATTGTTTCTTAGTATAACGCCAATCAAAGTTTTATAGTTGTCCTTTGCAGAGGCAATCGTTAAGGTGGTCATCTACGAAGCCTGTGGCTTGTAGATGGGCGTAGCAGATTGTTGAGCCGAAGAATTTGAAACCTCGCTTCTTCATATCTTTAGCGATTGCATCCGACTCAGGCGATGTGACCGGAATATCAGCCATTGTTGCTGGATGATTGACGACCGGGAAATCTCCGTGAAAGAAGGAGCGAAGATAGTTGAAGAAGCTGCCATATTCTTTCTGAATCACAATGAATAGTCGGGCATTGGAAATGGCCGACTGGATTTTTCGGCGGTTCTTGACAATCCCATCGAATTTCATCAATCGCTCAACATCTTCTTCAGTCATTGCCGCAACTTTCTCAACGTCGAAGTTGTGAAAAGCCTCACGATACCCCTCTCGCTTACGCAATATGGTTATCCACGCTAACCCTGCCTGAGCACTCTCCAATGTCAGGAACTCGAAGAGGGTATGGTCATCCCTGACGAGCCGCCCCCATTCCTCATCGTGATACTTCACATATAGCGGTTCGTCCCCACACCATGGGCAACGATTCAGTTTCTCAGATACCATTTTCAATCCCAGTCATTCAGGTTGGCAATGATACGATCAATATCGCTTTCATCGAAAATCTCCGGCTGCTTCTCGTGGCAATGACATTCACCATCGCAATGACAACCACATTCACAAGTATCCGTCAGTTCTTCGAGTGCGCTCTCATTTTCATGTTCCATCTTACTTTGCCACCTCCTTCTTGAACTCTGCTGCGGGCTTGAATGCCGGGATGTTGTGAGCCGGAATAATGATGGTGGTATTCTTGGATATGTTGCGGGCAGTCTTTTCGGCACGTTCTTTTATGATGAAGCTGCCGAAGCCTCGGAGATATACGTTCTCGCCGTGTGCGAGGCTTTCTTTGATTGAGGTCATCAGACCTTCAACTACTGCGAGGACACTTGCCTTTTCAATGCCGGTTGTCTTGGCTATTTCGGTAACGATTTCTGCTTTTGTCATATTATTTTTTGAAATTAGGGATGCAAAATTAGCGAAAAATCCTGATATTTGGAATAGTAAGTTGCCCCTCGCCGCCTCCAAAGGCGGCCGAATTTTTTAGAATTTTGAGCTTAAATCAGCGGAGCAACTCTTCACAGGGTTGCTCCGCTTGGCGTATGTTACGACTATTGGCTATTTCTTCTTGGCGAGCCATTCGTCCCGCTTCTGTCGGCACTCTTTAAGGGTCGGTGCCACCACCGAGAATAGTTCGCCGTCCTCGGTACGATAATCATACATAATTTGTTCTACTCGTTCTCCTCTATGAGTATAGTAGAAGGCTTCGTATTGCTCCTGACCTTTCTGCGTGGTCGATATTCCGTTTTGTGTCATTCGTGTCATAGTTGATGGGGTATTGTGACCTCCACCGATGCGGTGGAGGTCGGGTTAAACTTATGCTCTCTTTCTCTCTGCTATCATCTTGATGTTGTCGCTGATAATTTTGGTAATGCGGTCTTGATATTGGCAGACCTTGTTGGCGAATGCCCTGCATTGAATGATTGAGTAGTCTTTGAGGGAGATTTCAATCGTGGCGATTGTCTTGTCCTTGATTTTGGCGGTGAATACCAATGTGTTTTCCTTGAGGTAGTAGGATGATGAACCTACGCAGATGTGCTGACGGCTTCCCTCATCGTAATACTCGGCTACGGAGTTGAGGGTATGGACAACGATTTCTCCGTCTGTCATTACTAATCCGACATATCTGCCTTTGAGTTCCTCAAACTTGGCTTCATCTTCCTCCGCTCTCTTGCGGTCTTTCTCTCTCTGCTCCTTGATACGCTGACGTTCAGCCTTTGCCACATATTCATCGTGTACGGCTTTGAGGTCTTTGGGTGCTACCAACGTGGGGGAATGGAGGTCTCTGCCCATTCTATCCAACATCTTGATGTAGTCAAACCACATCTGCGGGTCGTCAATCTTGTAACTTGCACGACGTGCCACCTTGATAGTATCCCAATATTTGTCAACCTCTTTTGGGTGGTGGCAGAGGTAGCGGAACAATCCCTCCTCTCCGGCTTTCATCAGAGTTTCAGCCTTTGAGTTGGTGAGCAACTGCTGAAACATTGTCACGGGGTGAGCACCATAAGCATAGGTTGTATATCCGTTTCGCTTGATTGTGTCAGTTACCTTGATTCGGGGATATACCCATTGGTTGGCAATGTGCCAGAATGCGTCATTGTCGTGTCTGATTTCCAATGGAGAGCCGAAAGCGAATGAATCAATGTAGTGACCCAATGTGCGCTGAAGCCCCACAACGGTGGTGTGTCCGTGCTTGTCAATCCAATATGAGCCGATTTCGACAAAGCCGGGATTTGCCTTCATACCTTTGCGAAACTCCACAATCATCAGAAACATTCGGATTACTTGAAAACCCTTGACTGCGGTGACGATGATGAAGTAGGATTTATCCCTTACAACTCGCTGGGTGGTAGCCTTGACCTCAACCTTTGCGCCACAATGGGGACAACGGCACATTCCTTCCTCGGCTTCCCACTCGTGACCGCATATCAGACACACGGCTTTCCCTTTCTTGAATCTAAGGGCATAGTTGTCGATTGTATGGGTCAGTGCCCACTGCATTTGGGCGGTGGTGAGTGGGCGAAGCTGCCCACTCATTGCCAATATCTGCTCTTGCTTCTTATTTCTCGGTTTCATAGTCGTATGCTTTAGAAGTCATCTCCGAAGAGATTGGGTTGAACATTGATTTCTGCACCTGCTTTCGGTGCGGTGGCGGTGTGCTTGGGTGCGGTCGCCTTCGGTTGGCTCTGTCTGCGTAGTTCTCGGAGTTGTTCCTCCTTGTACTGCTCCATAGCCTGTTCTTTGAGGTTGGCTTTGTCTTCCTCGGAGAGTTCCGGCTTTCCTACCACGATATTGCAGTTGACCTTTCCTCCCTCCTCTATCTCGTTCTCGTCAAAGTAGTACCAATAGGTTCATCACAGTATCGTTGTCAACCACGCATAGACCGCTCTTTTGGATTTGGGAGCATAGATAGTTTACCGCACCCTCCATTGACTTTGAGGGATTTGCCATTTTGATAGCGAATGAGGGTTCTGCGATGCAACGCTCTTGGAGCATCTGCTGCATTACTGCGATTGCAGTGTCGTTTGATTTCAACATTGTAGCCATAGTCGTAATTTTTATAGGGTGAGTAACCAATAGATGATAAGGAGTGCTGAAACGGCTGAGATAATCCAACCAACGCCTCGAAATATCGGTCGGAGGAAAACCCACAACACCAATCCTATGATTGAGGTGATAAGGGTAGCGACCCACTTTGCAACCCTTTTTATGCGGTTGAGACTGGAGATGGATGCTTTGCCTCGTCTATCTGATATGTTGTTGTTCGTTTTCATCGTGCGACATTTTTTTTATGCGTCTATCGACTATCGAAGTTTTGCTTGCTCGTTGAATCCGTCCCGTGCGGAGAGCGAAAGGGGCTGTTCGCCCTTCGGTAGAAAAATACGAGCTGACCAACGGGAGGTCTGGAGATTTTTCTGCCGAAAGGCAAAAAGAATAGCCCCGCTCCGCACGTTTTCAACCACGAGCAAGCAGAGCTTCCTAAGTCGTATTGACTGCATGAAAACTGGAGCTAAGTTTACGCCCCGGTGAAAACGAGCCACGACATATTGGCAATGTTTACTTCTGATTTATAGAACTTCAAATCACTGAATAATAATCGGTGTCGTTCCCGGAAAGGCGAGTCTCTGACGATGTAGAGAAACGGAGTCGGCAGTGTCTCGACCCGTGGAATGCTGTTTCATCGGTGAGTGACGGAACGGTCGTAAAACTCCTTACTGGTTATGGCATCCCAGAACACGGATAAACGGCAATAAGTCTCGGAGGTGAAAAGCAGCGTCCCCGATGCTCACCTTGAGGCGTTGCCGATTATCGGTGTTCAGCCACAACCCATAGGCGAGATGCGGTCAAAGGGCATAAGGCATCGCCCTGTGCTGTTTGACGGCATCGCGACGCCAACACGAAAGACCGCTCCGCCTCTCTCCGATGATATAAGAATGCACTAAGCAATGTCACATAACGGCAATTATTATCCCCTTGCATATAAAAATATCTTGATAATGTGAAATATTTGTCGTATCTTTGCGTTATAATTGAAAATATACGACAATGATACTACGAGCAACATTTGAAAACATATACTCGTTCAAGGATGAGACTTCTGTCAGTTTTGTGGCTGGCAAAGGTTCTGTGCATCCTTCCCATGTAAGTCGCGCTCAAAAGCGTGATGACATTTCGGCGTTGAAATTCGGAATTATATATGGAGCTAATGCCTCAGGCAAAAGCAATGTTATCAAGGCTATCGCTTTACTTCAGCAAATAGCCCTCGGTCGGTTTCCTATCGGAGATTTTGAGCCGTTCAAACTTGTAAAGCCGATAAAGCCTGTTTCCATAATTGAAATTGAATTCAAGACTGATGGCAGATATTTTGCCTATGGTGTTGAGTTCTCTGCCAATGGTATAAAGGAGGAATGGCTGTATGAGATAAATGCCCGTTCTGATAAAAAGATTTTCACACGAAAAACTGACTCCGATGGCAACCAGTTTGAATTTGGAGACATACATGGTGATAATTCTGTCGGTCAGTTTGTGAAATTTCTGGGAGAAGGTACTCCGGCCAAGAGAAGTTTCTTGGCTGAATATATCGAGCGCAATGGCAAGGGGCTATGTCCTATTAAAGTAGCATACCAATGGTTTGCTACCGGATTGAGGATAATTTTCCCCGGCACACGCTTCCGTGGTCTGTCATTCAATGCAGAGCAGGATGAGAAGTTCCACGAATCGACACGCCGTCTGTTGCAATACTTCAATACCGGTATAGTTGATGTTCGTCGCTTTCCGGTTCAATCAAAGGAAGAGACCAACCTCCCTGAAAGATTGCTTGAAAAGATAATCAGTACTGCGACTCCGGGACGCACAGCCTTGGTTGCCGCTCCCGAAAGCAATGAATGTTTCTTCTTTGACTTCAAGGAGGATGGTACATACACAATCTTCAAGCAGAAGGCGGTTCATCGAAACGACTCGAATGATGAAGTGGTCTTTGAAATGGATGAGGAATCTGACGGTTCAATCCGTTTGCTCGACTTCATACCAATGCTGATAGACCTATCGCAAAGCGAGTCTGACTACATGATTGATGAACTTGACCGCAGTATGCACCCTCTATTGTCGCAAAAGCTGATAGAGTGCTATCTTCAGCAATTGTCAACTGAGCGGGACACGCAACTGATTATTTCTACTCACGAATGCAATCTTCTCAATCTGGATCTTATCCGAGCAGATGAAGTATGGTTTGTGGAGAAAGATAAAGACGGAGCGTCCAAACTCGTCTCACTCGCGGAATACAAACCTCGTGAGAATGTCCAGAAGGGCTATTTTCAAGGTAGATATGGAGCCATTCCTACATTTGGAGAGTTAAATAAGTAAAAATTTAGACAGATAGTATCGTTTTGCGATACTTGCTATTGAAATTTTTACTATCTTTGCAACATGAATCTCGAAGATTTCAGAAATACACCGTTCAGAATGCAGGACCTGAGTTCTGTATTTCCTAATTGCGCAAACCTGAAGATGAAAGCCAAGAGGCTGGAGTATGATGGAGATATAATAAGATTGAAAAAGGGATTGTATGTAGCAAGTCCTCTGACAAGCCGTTTGGAATTGTCGCCGTTTCTTCTTGCCAATCATATTTACGGACCATCATACGTGTCAATGCAGACCGCACTGAGGTATTACGGTTTGATTCCGGAAGCTGTGTACTCTGTGCAGTCGATGACAACTGGGGTTGCACGAGACTATGAGAATACAATTGGGACATTTAATTACATTCATGCTCCGGCTAGGTATTATAGTATCGGAGTGACAATGAGAGAAAGCGCAGGAGCGACATTTATGATTGCGACTCCAGAAAAAGCCCTTTGCGATCTTATGGTATTCACACCCAATCTGAATCTGCGGTTTCAAACCTCAATGCGCGATTATCTTGAAGATGATATACGCTTTGATATGGATGCACTTCTGAATTTCGACCTCGATATTATTAAGGACTGCGCCGAAGTATCACGCAAGAAAACAATGTTGAACCAGCTTATAAAATTCATACAGCATGAGCGGAATATTTGAAAGGATGTTATCGGCATACGACACATCAACTGACACAGCCAAAAGAAATGCCACCTACGAAGTGATGCAACAGGTGGCACTTGCCGGATTGCAACGTGGCGGATTCTTTGAAAAAGCCGCTTTTTATGGAGGCACATGCCTACGCATCTTCCACGGCTTGGGCCGCTACAGTGAGGATATGGATTTCACATTGTTGAAAGAGGATCCGTCGTTCAACATTGAGAACTATTTTCCTGCAATAATTGCAGAGTTCAAAGCACTCGGTCGCGATGTAGTTATAACCAAGAAAGAGAAACGCAATTTTGGCAAAGTGGAGTCTGCATTTCTAAAGGATGATACCCATGTCTATAACTTGGCATTCCAAACAGAGAAAAGCCTGAAGATAAAGATTGAAGTGGACACTCAGCCTCCGCTGGGATTCCAAACCGAACAAAAGTTGCTGCTTCAACCATTCTCTTTCATGACCAGATGTGTTACCTTACCCGATTTGTTCGCCGGCAAGATGCACGCTCTTGTATTCCGCAAATGGGGTCACCGTATAAAAGGTCGTGACTGGTACGATTTTGAGTGGTATGTCCGCAATGGTGTTCCATTAGATTTTGAACACTTCCGTCAAAGAGCCATTGACTTCAATGGCAAAGATCTCAATAAGGAGGATTTTCTAAAAATACTCACAGAAAGGCTCTCCACCGCCGACATAAAATCGGTCAAAAATGATGTTGCCTCTTTCGTCAAAAATCCATCGGAACTTGACATCTGGAGCAACGATTATTTCGTTCAACTTGTCGGCATGATGAAGTTTCAAGAGCACAAAATTCAACCATGAGATTACTTCCCTTGGAGCATCTTCTTAACTTTCCAAGAGTGGATGTGAGGAGTCAAAATCGGCGATTTTGAGTAACTCTGCGTCAAAGGACGTTAAAAAGTGAGTTACTCGAAATAGAATTCTCGTATTTTAAGGTTCTAATTCGCCGATTTTTAGTATATTTGCACTTGCAAATCACAAGCCCGAAACAGTCCGGAACTTGCAGAAAAAAGCGGCTGCGAAGCCTCGATTTCGTAAATGCAACCGGCCTTTGTATTTTATAGCAAACTGAGACTCATTACTAAGGAGTTATGGTTAGTGCATCGGAAAATAGATGATTGTCACCATTTGGTGATAAATGGCATAAACTATTGAAAAGTCGCTCATTATCGGGCGACTTTTTTCGTGCCTACTGCTCAATAAAACCACTTTTCACCCCTTTTTACCTGCTTTTTTGTACCCGATTTGTATCAAGTCGGCCAGTCTTACTTTTAACCTCAGAAAGGTCTTGGACTTTTGAGACATGATGATACACTGTGAGACGCGATAAGACATTTTCGGCGAAATAACTGGCGAAAGAACCACCAATAATGTGAAATATGAGCAGTAATATTGAAATCATTAAACGATGCGGATGGTGCGGCAAAGAGTTTGTCGCACGAAAGACATCGACGGAGTATTGCAGCCACCGATGCTCCGGACTCGCCTATAAGGAGCGAAAGAGACAACAGAAAATTGAGGCTTTCAAGATTGAGTATTTAAAAGCCACCGATGAAGTAACGGAGATTGAAAAACTGGAATTTCTTTCTCCAACCCAACTATGTCAGTTGTTAGGCATAAGTCGAGCAACAATCTATCGTTATTTTGCAGACAATGCAATAACGACAGCACAATTCAAAGGCAAGACTCTCATACGCAGAAAGGATGTTGACAGTCTTTTTGAGAATGGGCATAAATATCTGAAGCGACCAAAGAAAAAGTCAGAACCCATAACCGAATTCTACACCTCGAAGGAGGTGCAGGAGAAGTATAGCATCTCCAATTCGGGACTCTATGAGATAGCCAAACGTGAGAAGTGGCCGAAGACTCAACAAAGAGGCAAGACCATTTGGAGCCGGAAGCATGTTGATGCTTACTTCGCAAAACAACAGCCCAGTGAGGAAATATCTGAGTGGTACACCGCAGCTGAGATTCAGGCGCGATATGGGATGACATTATCGGCAATATACTGTCTGGTGTCAAAGGAGGCCATCCCCAAGAAGAAAGTCGGCACAGCTACCTTCTACTCCAAATATCATTTCGATTTAGCCAAAGGTGCGGTTGAACCGAAAGAACCGGAGTATTACACATATCCGGAAGCGATGGAGAAGTATGGGCTGACGCGCGACCAGTTGCACCACTATCTGAAGTATCATAACATCACACGTGTGAAGAAGGGTAAGTACACTCATATTCTCCGGAGTGAATTGGATAATCTCCTGAAATTCCCGGAGATATAGCCGATGGAGACGATTTGGAGATACATAGGAGAGCATCCGGACTCTATTGTTCTCCCTAATTTCTCATGCTTACTTTGTGTCAAATTATAATCCCCCCACACAGATGAATACATGTACCAAAGTATTCCTCCGCAAGCGTCCATACGCCGGAGGAAAGCTATCGCTGTATCTTGACTATTACCCGGCGATACGCAATCCGCACACCAACAAGATGACACGCCGCGAGACTCTCGGCATCGTCATCTTTGCGAACCCCACCAATGAAATGCAACGCCGTTTCAATCAGGAAATGGAGGAAAAGGCCGAGGCCATACGTTGCATCCGTTATCAGAGTCTGATAAATGAACAGTTCGGTTTTCTCGACAAGACAAAGCAGAAGCAGGATTTCCTCGCCTACTTCGAGAATAAAGCCAAGAGCAAGTATGACAAATGGATGAGTGTATATCTACATTTCAAGAACTTCACCGGAGGTCAATGCACTTTCGGCGATGTCACCGTGAGCCTGTGCGAGGATTTCCGTGACTATCTTCTCATAGCCCACTCACTGCGCCACCCGGGAAAGAAGTTACCACTGTCGGCTAACTCTGCCACCGGGTATTGGTCAACATTCCGTTGCTTGTTGAAGATGGCATACAAGGAGAAACTTCTGCTTGAAAATGTCAATGATTTTCTTGATGGACTCAAATGGCAGGAGGTCAAGAAGGAGTATATCACATTGGAGGAGATGAAAATTCTCGCAAACTCTCAATGTGACATACCAGTTTTGAAGCGAGCCTCTATGTTCGGTCTATTCACCGGCTTACGTCTCAGCGACCTTCTTCAGCTCAAATGGGAGAATATCGAGCGTAGTCCCGATGGCGGTCACTGCATCAGACTCTGCACTGAGAAAACAGAAACCGAGGCCACACTCCCTATCAGTGAAGAAGCACTGCAATATTGTGGTGAACGAGGTGACGGTCTTGTTTTCAAAGGCTTCAAACGTTCAATGGCTCAACACGCTTTCAAGAATTGGGTAAAGTCAGCAGGGATAACAAAAAAGTTGTCGTTCCACTGCTTACGCCACTCATTCGCCACCATCCTTATCTCATTGGGTATAGATGTGTATGTGGTGTCGAAGATGCTTACTCACCGCAGCATCAGAACAACTCAGATCTATGCCGAAGTGGTCGGCGAGAAGAAGCGCGAAGCCTCTAATGCCATCACACTCAAATAGTCACTATCCATTCAGGTCTATCGAAAAATGCCATCTTGCAGAAATGCAAGGTGGTATTTTAACATATCAGGCCACGAACAATCGTCGATAATTCCGTGTTTTATTCTTGTTTACAAAATTCAGCACAATTTAAGAGTTATAAAATCGAATGAAAGACCTGATTAAAGGCCACAATCCGCTGATGCTATTCTTCGTAGCTCTGATGAGTCTCTTCTTTGCGTTTGCGGTGAGAAACAAGATTGTCAGTGAAGGTCACACTGACTTAAACGCCAATTTCTTCTTTTTCATGGTATTGGCAAGTTGTATCGGAGTTTATTTCCTTATCCATGAAGGGATAAAGGAGTTTACTAACTTCATTGCCAAGAAGAGTTGGAAGAAACGAGGGATTATTCCGCAGACTACTACCAGTCCGGATGCTTCGGCTATTGAGCCTAACAAATCCGAATTTGAAAAGCCAAAAACTGAGAGTCAACCTCTTACAAGAGAGGATGCAAGAATGCTGTTGACTGAGGTTCTGGCAGTCAAGGCAGAAAAGGCATCTGACGATAAAGAGGAATTAGTCAAGACTATCAATGAAAATATGCTTGACCTGTCGAATGTTGCCGCCAATGCCGCTAATGAGATTGAAGCAGGATTGCAACGCACATTCCAAGAGGCTTGTCTATACACAATCGAAGTACTTGGTCCATATATGACCAAAGAAAATCTGGAGATACTGATAAGTCGGTTATCGAAGTTTCAGAGAGCTGGAAATAAGACGTGGTCTGTACTATCTGCAAATGAGACCGTCCACAAGAAAGTAGAAACACATTCTCCTATTACCAAAACAGACCTGTATCACTATGGCTGGAATATGCAACAACTCTTTAGCAAGAGTGGACCTCAGGCTGCGTACTTCCTGCAAAGCACATTCCATGAGCATTTTGAAGATCTCCAATTGAAGACAATCAAAGGGAAACTGACCCTTGACGCAGACAAAGGCATTATCAAAATAAATAAAGAATTCAGTCCCAACTACAGAAGCCGTATAGAGCGCAAGAAAGAACAGAATGCTCAACAAATGGCGAAAGAGTACGAGGAAGAACAGAAACAGAAGAAGTTTGAGAGAGGCCAGGAACATTATCAAAAGATGACCCGGAAGAAGGCGGAGGGCGAAAGTGAGCCTATCGCCAAGACACAAGTGTCTGCCCCCATTCAAGAAGAGAATAATCGGTCGGTCTGCACCACTCATAAATCCAAGCCGAAACAATATGACGATTTTGATGATGAAGAGGACGAATGGGAAGATACCAATGATGAACCCATAACTGAAGAAGACCTTGACGAATTATTCAAACGTCAAGCCATGAGAGCCGAGGCAATCAAGCCGTATTCTTATGGAGATGTCTTATAGCCGGAGGCCTATCTCTAAACCATCTCCGCTCAATTTCTCCGGAGAAAAGTACTGATTTATAGCTTCGGAGACATTTTGGAGACACTTTAGAGTCGGTTCAGACCCTATTGTTCTCCCTTATTTCTCCCTGTAAATTTGCAACCGAATCCTTGACACGGATATGCCATGATGGCGTGCCGTTTTCCCAAGGGTTCGGTTGTAAATTTATGGAAACATCCATCACCTTTGATAAGTTGCCCGAAGCGGTGACTTATCTGACCGCGTTGGTAACAAGCCTGCTCGGTGAACTGAGGGAGTTGCGCAACGCACTCTCCCCTCCCCAACAAGTTGCGCCTGATTTCATCTCAACAAAAGAGGCGTGCGCATTGCTCGGAGAGTGTAAGAACACTCTTTATAATAAGGCGCGAAACGGTGTTGTCCCGGGTTACAAGAATCCAGGAGGCAAAGGCTGGCGCTTTATCCAAAGCGAGTTGCTCGATTACATGGCATCTGGCAAACCGAAATCTCAAGCGCAAGCCTATGACGAGATGGTAGCCGAGATGAACAAGGGGCTTCGTCCCGGAGGTAGAAACAAATCCTGTCGCCTATGAGTGAGAAATCTACACCTCAGCTCATTCTCGACAAAGCCATCGACCTCAGCGTCAATCTGACCGGTAGCGGTTTTCCCATCAGCATCTTTCCTTCAAATATTCAGAAAATCATCAGGGAGGTAAACGATTGCTATGGATTCCCTATCGACTATGTCGGAGCAGCAATGCTGGTCGCGGTTCCAGTCGCAGTGGGCAACACTCATCTTGCGAGGATGAAAGAGGGTTGGGACGAGAGTGCCATTCTGTATATGGCACTAATCGGCAGACCCGGAGCCAACAAGAGCCATCCGTTGAGTTTCGCCATGCGCCCGTTTGTGGAGTTTGACTACGAGCAAAACAGAATTTTTGAGAAACAGGATCTGGAATATCAGGACCAATTGGAGATGAGCCGGAAGGAACGTGCAGAAAAAGGTATTGATGTCTGCCCCCGTGAACCTGTCCGCCGCCGCTTCTTGGTTTCCGATATAACGCCGGAGGGACTGAGCCTCATTCATTCTCAAAACCGCCGTGGTCTGTGTCTTCTTTCAGACGAGCTTTCTGCATGGGTCAAAAACTTCAACCGCTACAACAACGGCTCTGAGGAACAGTTTTGGCTTTCGGTGTTTAGTGCAAAACCGACGATGTCCGACCGCAAAAGTTCCCGCAGTTCCATCTTCATCAAACGTCCGTTCATTTCGGTTATCGGTACTATGCAAAAACGCATCCTTTCAGAACTTGCAAAGGGAGAACGCTCGGCAAATGGATTCATTGACCGCATACTTTTCGTGATACTCAAACACGAACTGTCAACTCGATGGTCGATGAAGCAGCCTACATTCGATGTCGCCGATGAATGGCAAAATATTCTTTCCCGGTTGATGTGTATTGAATGTGCCTACGATGAGAACAACGACATTTTACCTGTCATTGTCCCCTTCGCCGATGATGCTCTTGAAAGACTTTTTGAATGGCAGCATAACTTGTCAGACAAATGTGACACAGAACCTAACGAGACCCTTGTCGGCATCTATTGCAAATTGCAGATATACGCCATCCGATTTTGCCTGATAATACAAATGGCACGATGGGCTTGCAATGATGTCGGGAAAGGTGTCATCGACCTGATTTCAGTTGAGAGAGCCATTACCCTTGCTGAATACTTTATGGAGTCAGCCAAGAAAGTTCAGACGATTCTCAAAGAGCTTTCGCTCACCGCACAGCAGTTGGCCATTGTCACCGCCTTACCTCCGGAATTTACTACTGGGAGTGCTATCGCCGTGGCTGCGGAAAACGGCATGTCGGAGCGTGCGCTCATGGAGTTTCTGAAGAACTTCAACGGCAAACTTTTTCAAAAGTTGAAGCATGGGAATTATATCAAACTCTGACCTCATGCAGTATCAGCAGATTCAGCAGTTTGACCTTAGAAACTGCCGAAACTGCGCAAACTGCACCGCCCTCCGATTTGATACTCCGATGGCTTGCGAAGCCGCGCCAACCGAGTCTCAAAGGGTTATGAATTCAGGGCAGAGACTGCTTCTCAGACTCTGCTTCTCTCAGCGGTACTTCGTAATGCCGAAGGCTCGCAGTGGATTTTACAGTGACAGGAGCAAGTTAGTGTTTTGGGACAACCAAAACCCGCCGAAGACCACCTCCGGCGGCTTGGCTAAACTTGCATCCCGTCGGTCTAAAACTATTTATCAACCAGTCGCTACCAGTGGCGAATTACCTTCTAATTTTCTCGCAAATGACAAATGAGAAATCTCCAAAGAGGAAAGGTGGCCGACCTCCTAAATCAGCCACAGAAAAGAGGCGTTACCGCTTCACTTTGAAAGTCTGTACGACAGAAAAGTTCGACCTTTTGACCAAGGCCGGACAAGCCGGGCTGACCTCTACTGAGTATATCCGACAGAGCGTGGCTCACTCAGTAGTAAAGGAACGGATGACTCCCGAACTTGCCGAATTTCGGCGCGATGTATGCGGTATGAAGAACAATCTCAACCAGACGGCACACGTCGCCAATCGGGATGGGTACGCATTTGCAGCTCAAATGAACCGCGAGCTTTGCACCCGTCTTGACAACGCCCTCAAACATTTTGGCCTATGATGTCGAAGTTGAAGAAAGGACAGGAATTCCGAGGTGCGGTAACATACGTTCTCAATGACAAAAAAGGTGCGGAGATCATAGCCGCCGATGGACTCATGCTCGACTCGATTGACAGCATTACCCATAGCTTTGAGGCACAAGCCGAGATGAATCCGAGGCTGACAAAGAATGTCGGGCACACCGTACTGAGTTTCTCGCCCAATGATGCCCCTCGCATAAGCAATGACTATATGCGGCAAATTGCGCTGGAGTATATGGAAAGGATGGGTATCCGAGACACTCAGTTTCTGATTGTGCGTCACCACGACAGGGAGCACCCGCATTGCCATATCGTTTTCAATCGCGTCAGCAATTCCGGCAAGACTATATCCGATAGCAACGAGCGTTTCCGCAGCCAGCAGATTTGTCGGGATATTACCGAGCGTGAAGGGCTGTATATGGCACCCGGCAAAGAGGAAGTCAAACGCAATCGTTTACGTGAGCCTGACAAAACCCGGTATCGGATATTCGACATCATCAAAGCTGAGTTGCCACGACACACTGATTTCAGCAGTTTTATCGCGGCTGTTGAGAGCCACGGAGTAGAATGCACCCTCATCAACAACGGAAACACCAATAAGGTGCAGGGCATCCGATTCAATATGGGCAAATATGCGTTCAACGGATCAAAGATTGACAAATCGTGCAGCTACTCCAAGTTGATTCGGGCATTGGAGGCCAACAAGCCAAGAGTGCAACATCAGCCGGAACGTCAGATGCCGATGCCACAGCAATTTCACGCTCCACAACAGGAGTACAGAGACGAGTCGCAGGATTTCAGCCTCGGTCTAAACTTATTTCAACTTCATTCAAGCGGCGATAATGTACCGGTTACAGAAACAACATGGTTCAAGAGTCGCAAGCGTAAACCTAAAAAAGGAAGATCTATATAATGAACACCTTCACAACACCTCAGGGAGAAGCCGGTAAGAATCCAGCGCTCCCGACCTCTTCCTCAAACGCGACTGCAAGTCCCAAGAATATCGACCTCAACACCGTCTATATGTTCTTCGAGGAGCTGTGCAACAAGTTTGAGAAAGGTCAAGCCAAACAGTCTGATGGCTCACAGGTTCAGACTGAAGTGTATAACCCCGAAGTTTTTGAGAATATTCTCCTCAAAGCAATGTCTGGCATTGATTTCAGATTCAACAATCCCATTCCGGACTTATCCAAATTGCCCAAGCCGAAAGACTATTCTCAAAACTTCACTGACCTCGGAACCAAAATAGAAAAGAAAGATTCCGAAACGACAAAGGCTCTGAGTGCGTTGGGCACGACCATGACAAAATTGGAAGCAGCTGTAAAGTCGAATACTGCCGCCGTCAATGCCGGGCCCAAGGTACAGAAAGTTGAGAAGACCATCAAGTTTGACATCAACTCATGGAAATGTTTCGCTTGCGTGGTTGCCAGCTTCATCATCAGCCTTTTTCTCGGAGTATGGATTATCATCCAGAGCCATGACATGGATAAGTACACCGACACCGATCTGAAATATCGCTTTATCCAGATGAATGGCAGCGTATCAAGCGTTGGACTTGATAGCATTGAAGTCTGGTTTCAAGACCCCGATAGAGTGGACAATATCCGCAAGATGGTCACCGAGCATGAGCAGCGTATGGAGCAACTCCGCCGCTCGACTCTTGAACGCGACCGCCTTAACAATGAGATTAACGAACTTAATTCTCAGAACAGCCCCAACAAAAAATGAAAGAAATGAAAAACCTCCCCATCTCGGCAGATGCTCAAAAGAGCATCAAGGCCTTCTTCTATGACTTCTGCAAGTACATGGAAGAGAACTTTTGTGCAACCCCCGACCAACTGATGCTCGACTGGGACAGTGTCGGCGCAACTGCACGATTCATCGGCAATGGCTGCAATATCCAGTACCGTCTTTGGGAACGCTCCAACGGCTACCTCGGCATACCCGACATGACGCTCATCGTCCATGTATTCTCTGTAGCCGACAGCATGGAGAACACACTCGCACTTTGCAAATGGACAGGCGAGGCAGCCAAAGCCAACGGCTTCCGCCACATCGCCGACCCTGACCGTCAGCCCGAAGAGGCCGACAACCAAGTAACAGAATGCCAAATCGCATGTTTAACCCTTTAACCCCCATCAATTATATGACAAGCATCTCAACCCTTACCGAGCGTAGAATCGACGATTTCTACCTCGACCTCCGTGACTATGTAGCCCTCGTGTTCGACGGTGACCCTGAAGAAGTATCTCTCGACTGGAACTGCGTAGGCGCAACCCTCAGCTACCGCGACGACCCCCACAACATCTTCATCCGCTTGTGGGAACGCTCCGAAGATCACCTCAACCTCCCCGACATGACAATGATTGTGGAGACCGTCGTCTTCGACCGCAAACTCGGCACACGCCACAATCCCGAGCTCGCCGACCGCCTCCGCAAAGAGATGAACGCCTTCTCCAAATGGCTCATCCTGACCGCCCGCATCTGTGGCTTCAAGTATGTCGCCGACCCAAACATGCCGCCCATCCCCGACGAAAACGTCCCCGGCTGCCCCATCGCCTGCCTCCCGCTGAAATAGCCCCCATCAACACCTTCCACACCACCCCGACGAGCTTCCTCGCCGGGGTGGCGTTTCATCTTCTACAATCCTCAAAGGATGGCATTTACCGTGTATGTTTAAAAGCATAAAATCATTGCCATGTCAGAAAAATTTTGTAACTTTGCATTCTAACGGCAACCAACGCTGAAAATGACCAAGAAATAGTAAGACATACGGCGAGAGCCGAAAACTTTGAGAACTCCCATGCAGTCCGTTACAGGCTTTGGTCGGTCTTCAGATGCTGCGTGGGAGTTTTCTTTTAGCTTGTAGCTTGAATGATACAAACTATAGTTAAAATCAAGGGTAAACCCTTCCTGAAATGGGCTGGAGGTAAGACACAATTACTCCCAACCATAGACTCTTTCCTTCCGGAAAATTTCCGAAGGGAAAGAGAGATAACCTACATAGAACCTTTTGTAGGTGGTGGGGCTATGCTCTTTTTTATGCTTCAGAAATACCCCAATATAAAGAAAGCTATAATCAACGACATAAATCCACATCTTGTAACAACATATAGAATTATTCGAGACGAACCATATACTTTGATTGATTCCCTAACGGAATTACAAACAAGGTACAGAGAACTAAAGGAACACGAGGAACAAAAATCATTTTATCTTGACATACGTCAGAGGTTCAATAACGCAACCATGACGCAGGTTGAGGAGGCATCATATATGATTTTCATGAACCGAACCTGTTTCAATGGCTTGTATCGTGAAAACTCTAAAGGCGGATTCAATGTGCCATTTGGAAGATACCCCAATCCTACAATTTGTGATGAACCCCTTATTATCTCGGACAGCGAACTGCTTCAAAAAGTAGAGATTCTTAATGGCGATTTTTCGCAGACACAAGAATATGTCGATGGATACACCTTCTTCTATTTTGACCCCCCTTATCGACCTTTAGATGCTACTTCGAGTTTTAATTCCTATGTAAAAGAGGCTTTTGATGACAATGAGCAACGCCGATTAAAAGAATATTTCACCGCGCTTTCTAATGAAGGATGCTTTGAAATGTTAAGTAATTCTGATGGTAAGGGACGTAATGAGGCAGATACGTTCTTTGATGAATTATATCAAGATTTCACTATCGAGAGAGTATTAGCAAAACGATGTATTAATGCTAATCCAACGAAGCGAGGAGCATTGACCGAATTGTTAATCAGAAACTATGCTAACTGTCAGGGTGTGAATGGCACTCTATTCAATTTATAAGAATCATGGCAAGAGAATTTGACGAATTCATGAAACCTCTAAAGGAAACCCATTTTTCTCTCGGTGATTACGTGGATTTCCCCAAGGTCGCCACTAACGTTGAGGCAATTTCTATCAAACTCAATCAATTGAATTATTTGATTGGCCAAGAAGACATGTCCGCAGCAGTTAGACGTTTGTGGGATGAAAATCCAAAAGTCTTTTCTGTTCTGGATGTCCTTATTGCCGTTAGAACTAAAGACAAGAAGAAGGCAATAGACGAAAACGGGAATATTCGGATGGTCTCAGATTACTTCACATCTCCAGAACAGGTAACTGTATTCCTCAATGAGACTGGTCTTACAGCGGTTTTTCAAGCAAAACAGATAAAGAATCTTGTTGACTATGTTTTTGGAGTAGAAGTAGGCCTGGACTCCAACGCTCGTAAAAATCGTGGTGGTCACATCATGGAAGGGTTAGTAGCCAACATCCTCACCAAAAATGGGATTGCATTTGAACAGGAAGTTTACTACACCGAGTTTCATGAAATCGTCAAAGCCTTGGGTGCTGACAATAAACGATTCGACTTCGTTGTACGGACACCTCATAAAACCTATCTCATTGAGGCCAACTTCTACACCGGAGGTGGTTCCAAACTCAATGAGGTAGCAAGGGCATACTCTGAACTCGCACCCAAAATCAATGCCGTCCCCGGCTTCGAATTCGTGTGGATAACAGATGGCATCGGATGGGAGTCTGCCCGAAACAAACTTGAAGAAGCATTCGAGCACGTTCCGAGTATCTACAATTTGACTAACATTTCAGACTTCATCAGCAAAATAAAACAATAATGGAACATCTCGCTGCATTCGCACATTCCATCAAAAGTATTATGGAAAGAACCCCGATAATGGATGTTGTCGGGGCGAGGGAGATTGTGCGTTTAGTAAATGAATTCCTTTATACTACTCATGAGGGCATTGGTAAAATTGAGGCCCTAGGTCAGACATTTGATTTCTTCTCAGAGTTTCATAAATTCTGGCACAACCATTATGAGGAAATACTTGATTGCAGAATCAATGACGAATCATGCCGAAAAGTTGCGATAGCACTCCATGATATTTATGTCTTGACAAATGGCAACGCTTATCAAGAGGTATGGGATACATATGGACTAACTCCAGAGGATACGTGTAGAGTGAGATTGTTCACAGCTAATCAAGATTTCAGAGGTTCTCTAAATTTCAAGAACTTATCAGATGCGTTCAATGCAGATCCATCATCCTTTGATGAAAATGTCATAATCGAAAATCCGGATAATTTCATTTCCTCAATAGGACTGAATGACAAGTCTCAAACAGATAAAAGGACTCGATATGCAAAGAATATTGCTTCTTTCGTTAAGAAACACTCAAGCAGTCCAATCGATATTATAAAATCATTTGGAAATGATGTTTCCGCTTTTAGAAAAGCACTCATAGACTCCAACTCTGGTTATGGATACAAAAAAGCTGATATGTTCATTCGCGACATGGTTGTTTTAGGGATATGGCCAAGAGTTTGCGGTTTCGATGCAATTGATGTTGCAAGTGATGTCAACACAATGAAGGTTGCACTACGTACTGGTATTATAACCACTGCAATTCCGCTTGTCTCCAGTTTTATTGACATCTTTTGCTATCAATATGGCTATATTGAGACAATGAATGCAAGAGCATGGCGCAGAGTTTGGGAGATATGGTGTGAAATGTTTCCAAATGAATCATTACTTAGTCCGTGCTTATTGGATTATTTTGTTTACAAGGTTATAGGTAAACAATTCTGTGGAAATCATTTGGCAGTATTTAAGTGTGATGAACAAGACCACGTTTTCCGCTGGCATAGTGGCCGTAATAAAACATGCCAAGTCTGCTATAAAAGAGGTAAACGTAATGTTAAAGCACATGTCGTTGCTAAAGTTTGTCCTTGTTGTGACGCAGAGGGGGAAGTTGCAATCTTACAATCGGAATTCGTTAAGAATCTGCCAAAAGATAAAAAAATCAAAGTTTGTCCATTCTCTCCTATATGCTCTGAATACAAGTATGTTAATCCACCCAAGTCTATCAGCATCAAAGGACAAACCGGGTGGGAAACTGCTTACGCTATTAAAGGCGAAGGCGGTGGTGGTTTGATGGCTTAATCTATGTGTTATGATAGTCCCATACTATAAATCAACAGATAGAGCCTTCACTCTACTTCATGGTGACTGCTTCGAGTTGCTTCCGCAATTCGAGTTTAAGTTCGACATGATATTTGCAGACCCTCCATATTTTCTTTCCAATGGGGGCATAAGCTATCAGGCAGGAAAGGTCGTGTGTGTTGATAAGGGCGAATGGGATAAGGGAGGAACCCCTGAATCTATCATGGACTTCAATCGGAAGTGGTTATCATTATGTCGGGACAAGTTGAAAGACAATGGAACAATTTGGATTTCTGGAACCCATCATAACATTTTCTCCATAGCCACACTTCTCACAGAACTCGGCTATAAAATACTTAATGTTATTACTTGGGCTAAAACAAATCCTCCACCAAACATCTCATGTAGGTTCTTCACTTACTCAACAGAATTCATCGTGTGGGCACGTAAATGTCCAAAAGTACCACATAAATACAATTACGAGTTGATGAAAGCAATCAATGATGGTAAACAGATGACCGACGTTTGGCGTCTTCCAGCAATAGCACGTTGGGAGAAGTCATGCGGCAAACATCCTACCCAAAAACCGCTTGCTTTGCTCACCCGTATCATTTTGGCAAGTACAGAAGAACACGATTGGATTCTTGACCCCTTTGCTGGCTCTTCCACAACTGGGATAGCCGCCAATCTATGTAGCCGACGGTATCTTGGTATTGAACAGGATAATTTATTCTGCGAGTTGAGTTGTAATCGCAAACATGAAATTGAGGACATCGCCTTTAGAATGAGCTTTTTCAACAAAATTCCCGACTTACAACATATTAATTATGAGGTGAATGAACCTAAGTCAGTTTACGGAAGAGAACTTCCATTTTAATATTTTTGTATGAAAATTATATACATATCAGACATACATTTTGGACTTTCTAAAGAAGAAAACCAAGGGAAGGTTCTCAAATCCTTTTTTGAAGATGTATCTTCACAAGTCAAGGATTGTGAGCCGAGTACATTATATCTTATAATTAGTGGGGATTTAGTGCAAAACGCTGATGCAACTGGTATATATGATCTGTTTCATCAAAATTTCATGACACCGTTATTATCTGGTACGAGAGTTCCTCTAAATAATGTGGTTATCATTCCTGGCAATCACGATCTCCAACGTTCCGAGGTTATTCAGATAAAAGACATATATTTTCCGATGCTTGACAAAAAAATGAATGAGGCCGAATTTAACAATCTCATTCATAACGACCGTAGCAGGGACATTCTGTTTTCAAAGTTCAACGCGTTCAATAAATATGCTAGCACCGTAATGGGTGAAGTATATAATGAAAAGTCTTTCGGAATTGATCTTAAAAATGGTTGGGGATTATTTTGTCTGAACTCTGCAATTTTTTTCTTCTGGAGGAGTTGATAGCAAGGAAGATAGAGCAGTTTTAGGATTTGATACACGTTCACTCAATGCATGGCTTCAAACCACTTCATACAAACACCGAATTTTGGTTAGTCATCATCCACATATGTTTTGCGCAGAATGGACTAATCATGAAGTTAAAAATTTAGTTAAAAGCCATTTTGACCTTGTGCTATCAGGCCACGTGCACGATCAAGAAATGATTAATCATGTGGACGGGAATGACAGCTTTATACACCTGCAATCTCCACAATTATTTACATCCAAAGATGACAACTTCCGTCTTGGATATTGCATAATTGATATATTTGAAGACGCTATTGAAAAAATTTCATTTAGAGAATGGTTCGAAAATAGAAATAAATTTCGGGCTGGGATTGATTTCACAGAAGAAGATGATGGTGTAGTTTACCTCTCAAAAAAAGCTCAAATACTTCAGGTACATAAAAAAGATGAAATTGATTTAGTAGAAACTCTTTTAGAAAAAAAACTAAAAGAGCTAATGACCACATACGTGGGACAGCCATATTTATGGGTAGATCGCTTTATTACAAACGACAGAATAGACTATAATTTTTCACTCACTAAATCAGAATTATACTCAGAACAAGACATCATTAATACGAACCAATCGTTTCAGTTAGTCGCTCCTCCTCAATATGGATTGACGTGTTATGGAATACATTTTGCTTTAACATTATGGAGGAATTATAGACAATTCGCACTTTTCCTTGACTTCACTGGGAAAACAAAAAAATTCGAGCGATATATTGAGTCCGTTATAAATGAATTCGGAATGAATGGTAAAAAAGTGAGTTGGATTATTATTGATAATTGGAATTTATCCAAATCAGATACCCAAGTCATCTTGAATTACTTTAAGTCCAATTATCCAGACACCCCCTTAATGTTATTGTGTCAGTATTCCGAACGCTTTTTTATGGATCATGACTCATTTATTTCTTCAAAAACGCCTTTCCCTAATTTCTATTTGACACCAATTAAATTTGAACAAATTAGGCAATTGTCGGATGCATATAATGCTATAGCCAACATTGCAGACGGTAATATTCTTGTAAATAGGGTTGAAACGGATATACGCAAGCTTCATCTACATAGAACGCCCTTTAGTTGTGTGACTTTATTGACGGTCTTTTCTGAATCTTTTGATGAAAGTCCTATAAACCGCACTTCAGTCATTAAAAGAATATTATATATTCTATTTGAAAATAGCTCATTGCCGACCTATCGGGAGTCGTTGCCAGATGTGCTCGATTGTGAAGTATGCCTAGGGTATTTCTGTTCAAAAATGATTAATGATGAAAGTTTTACGTTCACATATAATGATTTTTACGTTCAGATACAGACATTCTGTAGTGAACATTCCGTTAGCTTAAATATCAAGTATTTGTTTGATGTACTCGTCTATAATCGCATCTTAGTGCCTATTGACAATCAATTGTACCAATTTAGATTTTCATTCTGGGTCTATTATTTTGCTGCTATGTTCATGCATGATGACCCTGAGTTCTCCAAAACTGTACTTATCAGTCAAAACTATCTGAAATATCCAGAGATTTTAGAATATTACACTGGCAAAGAGCGCAAGGCTTTAGATGCTGTAAGTATTCTATCAAAAGACTTAGCTAGTGTTATAAACTCGGTATTAGAAAAATCTGGAACACAAACAGATCAAAACCCATTTGCCATCCTTCGTTTTAACCAAAGCGAAGAAGCTTCTAGAAAAATAATTCAAGAGTTAGAGGACAATGTTCAGATATCAAAGCTACCTCAGGAAATTAAAGACAGCGTAAAAGATATGTCTTACAATCCCTCCGAGGCATTTAATCAGTCTATTAGAAAAATATACATTGAATATTCCGTTGGGCATTTGATCAAAATAATCGAAATCGGCTCAAAAGTCTTAAGGAATTCAGATTATGTTAAGTCTTCTTACAAAGAAGAATTACTAAGCACTATAGTTGATGCTTGGAAAACATTATCAACTTTCATCTATCTCGTTTCCCCTTCATTCGCAAAGAATGGCTATGTTGAACTTGGAGGCTTCTCGTTCAAGCTATGCGATGGTTATAACCAATATGAAACCGATGAAGAAAGGGCCATACAAATCATTGTTAATATACCGCGTAATATGATGCTTCTTTTTAAAGATGATCTATATTCAGCAAAATTATCCGATTTATTAACAAAAGCATTTAATAATGAATCCGATAAGATGAAAAAGCATCTGCTTGCTTGTCTACTTATATACCAGCAACCTTCCGGATGGGAAATTTGCATAATTGATTATATAAGCAAAATAGGTAAGGATTCGTATTATCTGGGCACTCTAATCGACCTTATGCAGGATCTGTTTTATTTGGGTGAGTTAGAAAATTCTAATCGGTTAAAGATGAAAAATTTACTAAAAACAGCCCTCTATAAATCGCAAAAAGGTAAAATGCCATCTTCTGGAACAATCTTGAATAGAATGTCACTTATTAAGCCAGAGTATAGGGAATTAGAAGCACCAAATGAACTTTCACAAGAAGATTCCGTTCAGGAATGATTATTTGTTAGTCTTATAAAAAAGTGTAATTTTGTACCCACAAAGAAGCAGACCCGCAAGGGGTCTGAGATGTGGATTTTTGAAAGTAGATTGGCCGAGGATTGCCTCCAAAATGCGGTTTTGTAACGGAAGCAACGCAATCCTTTGAGCGACAAATAGTTCTATGCACTGCATCGGAAAATAATTGGTTGATTGTTAGCAACTTACATTAATAACAATTGACTGTTACTGAGCGATAAAACTTAACACATTCAAGAACGCCTAATGCTGATAACTGTCAGTGTTAGGCGTTTTTATGCACCATTTTGTACGGATTCTGTATGACAGCGACTCATTTCACCCCAAGCGTCAACAAGGTGGTGGAGGATTGCGGACGCTGACGGACGTCAACGGACGCGAGCGAACAGATTTAAGAACAATTAAAGACGTACAACATGAGCAGCAACATTAAAGTCGAGCGAATCTGTTAGTGGTGTGGAAAGAAATTCACCGCCCAGACAACTGTCACACGCTTCTGCTCAAAGCGGTGCTCCGAGCATTCTTACAAGGAACGGATGCGCCAAAAGAAAGTGGGTCTTTCTAATCAGGAAACCTGCCTATCTCACCAGACAAAACACAAGGATAAAGATTTCCTTACTCCAACTGAAACCGCTATATTCTTGGGAGTGGGAAGAACATACATCTACAATTGCATCAATCGTGGACAAATAAAGGTTACTCGAATCGGCAGAAAGACTCTTATCAGTAAAACCGACATACTTGCCATGTCAGACTTTCTTCCACCAAAAGAAGAAAATCCAGCACCCGTTGAGAAGAAAGACAAGACCATCACGGAGTTTTATACACGCGCTGAGATTCGGGAGAAGTTTGGCGTAAAGGATTCATGTATTTATAAGGTCGTGGCCGAGAATAATGTGCCGAAGACTATCCTCCGAGGCAAGGCGTATTTCAGCAAAGCGCATATTGACCGTCTTTTCTCGGCGAGAAAGGATAATCCGGAAATCACAGATGGCATTCAGTAGAAGATATTCAGTCCATATATGGAATGACCATATCCGCTATCTATTGTCTTGTATCAAAACTCGGTGTTCCCAAAAAGAAAGAGGGGTCGAAAGTCTATTACTCCAAATATCATTTCGATGTTGCCACAGGTGCGAAGTCAGCCGAGGATGTTGTATTTATTTCGGTTGCTGATGCCATGGAGAAATACTCTTTGACCCGCGACCAACTGTATCACTACGTCAAGACTTACAAGATAACTAAGCTACGTTGCGGTAAGTATGTTAAGCTGAACGCCAAAGAGTTAGCGGAGTTATTCAACCCTAAGATTCAGTTATAATCCGGTGATTTCGGTCACCGGGAGACCACCTATTTACTTTGCACATTATATTCAAAAATTGCCGAACCGCAGGATAAATCCGAGATGGACTACAACGAAGCAATTTTGATAAAGGCGCGTGGCATTCGTGCGCAGCATGAGAGAGCAATCATCAATGAGTAGTTTGGCCTCCTTGACAAGACCAAGAAACTCACCGCTACACCCAGCAAGGTGGATGTTCTGAAACAAACTTCAATGTTTGTCTCACCTGCTTGCGCATCAGCGACATTCTTCAATTGAAATTTAACAACATCGAGTTGTCGCCTGATGGAAGTCACTGTATGCGCATCTGCACTCAAACGACAAAAACACAAGCAACACTACCGCTCAGTGAGGAAGCCTTGTCATATTGTGGAGAACTGAGCCGTGGGCTCGTATTCAAAGAATTGAGCCGTGCCCACACTCGCGAACATCTACACCTTATCGAAGATGCTCACCCACAAAAACGTCTCCACAACACAGATCTACGGCGAAGTCGTAAATCAAAAGAAACACGATGCCGCCAACAGCATCACGCAAAAGTAACAGTGTTTCACAAATGTTCCAACTTAAACATCACAAAAAGCCGATTAGAATATCACAAAAGAACCGATTAAAACACCACAAAAATACCGATTTGCTTGTGTAACAGGCTAAAAATATGCAACTTTGCACAAATTAGAAATCTATGAAATATTTAAACCGTACCGTGATGTTATGACAGTGAAAGATAAGATTATCAGTATATTTTACCAGATGAAAAACCTGAGCGTCCGTAGATTCTGGAGAAACATCGGGAGATGGTTCTCCTACTTCAACGTATGTCGCAATGTCGAAGATTGGGATTATACAAGCATTATGGCAGTTGAACGCCATCAAATTGAGCGTGTGCGGGACTCCATAGCCCGCTATCATAATCACCTTAATGCAGATAGAGATATTGAACGGCTCAATCTTGCTTTGCGTCTGTTGGATATTATCGAAGAAGATGGGTGTTGTGAAAGGATAGGAAAGCCTTTCAACTTTGTAGAATGTAAGGACAAAGAAGGTTTATATGAACTGGAAGTTGACCCGGAGTTATATTATACAATTCCCGTATATGTCAATAACAGAAATGCCATGCGATATTCCAAACGAGATATATCATGTTATACAGAGTCCAAAACAGGCGCAATGTGGCAATCCCATCTTAGGGTCGAAAAGGCATGGCATATCTATCATCGCCTACGTTTATATTTCATGCGCAGTTGGTGGGATTAGTTTGTATTATTTTATATCAGAGTGCAGGAATTTGGCACTATTGCAGACTAATTTTGCATCATAAATTCAATTGAGAGATGAATACCCACGGACATATTGAGATGCTAAATGATTCGGGCGAGCGCGTCAAGGCACTTGCTCCGGTAATCGTGTCCGCAAGCAGGGCCACCGACATTCCAGCGTTCTTTTCATCGTGGTTCTTCGATAGGCTCGACAAGGGATATTGTGTGTGGAAGAATCCTTACAACGGCAAGGACTCATACGTGAGCTTCACTAACACACGCTTTATAGTATTCTGGTCAAAGAATCCGGCACCACTAATTCCATTCTTACCAAGGCTAAAGGAGCGTGGAATCGGTTTCTACATCCAATACACTCTCAACGACTACGAAAAAGAGGCATTGGAGTCGAATGTACCGAAATTAGCCGACAGAATAGATATTTTCAAACGAATTGTTGATACCTATGGACTTGGCAGCGTGGTGTGGAGATTCGACCCACTTATTTTGACGGATAAAATCGGCATTACCGAACTACTCGGAAAGATTAAACGAATTGAAACCGAGTTGAATGGCTACACAGAGAAACTTGTGTTCAGCTTCGCCGATATTGCCGGATATAAGAAAGTCGGTTTCAACCTACGCAATGCCGGAATCAAGTACCGGGAGTGGACTGAATCTGAAATGTTAGGATTTGTTACCGAACTTCACTACTTGAATCTTCCGATGCAGTTGGCAACATGCGCCGAGAAGATTGACTTATCACGATACGGCATAGAGCACAATCGCTGCATAGACCCGGATTTAATTTCCCGACTTGCGCCGGATAACCCTGCACTTCAAATGTGGCTCTTTGGAGCCATAAAAGACAAGGGTCAACGCCAAGCCTGTGGTTGCATCCTCAGCAAGGACATCGGCCAATACAACACCTGCTCTCACGGCTGCCTATATTGCTATGCAACAAACACACCGACACCTGCAAGGGAAAAACATCTGTAATCCATATTTATCTTCTAAAACACTAATAATTCATTATGAAAAAACAGACGACCAATAGAACTATGGAATTAGCATCTCTAGTCATTGCCAATAGAGCCGATGAAGCAATCACCATACTTGATGGTAATGATTATGACAAAGGTATTCTTAATGATTTGTTTGCATACACCGAGATTAGTGGCGAATATGCTGAAACGTACCCTCTGCCTCTTTATTTATTGACCAAAGCAAACGAAAATTATTTTAGGCACGATGATTTCCGAGATACTGTAATGCCTATAGTACATAGGAATCGAGATGGAATAAAGAAGCTACTCGATTATTGGAAATCAAAAGGTTATCCAATTGACGTCCCCATAAGTTTTGAAAAATATCGAGAATTATGTGCTCATTTCTACTGCGGGGACGATGATGATTGGGACTATCTTCTTGACGGCACACTTTCTCAATTGATTGAGAAAGGTTATGATGAGAATGAAGCTAAAATGTGTATGGCGCTTCTTACATATGACAAACCTGAAATAGATTTTCAAATCGCATTGGGAACCAATCCTGATGTCTGGATCTCAGGAGATGTAAGTCCCGAATTTTGCGACTGGAAGACTGGCATGAATGGCTTGACCACTGCATATGATTCTGTGTCAGATGCACAAATCTGCTATGGCAACTGGATTTATTGGGAATCCAAAAGCGGAGAGAAATTACAGCCTGTAGGATACGACCAAATTAGAGGCCTTTTTGGAGCGTCAGCTTATGAGGAACTGATACCGACATTAGAACGCCTTGCAGGTAAGAGTCGTAAATAGTGAGGGTGTATCATAATTAGACTATGGTACCCCCCTCTTTGTTTTTGGGGTTCTG
>ERZ777011.1210-NODE-1210-length-29472-cov-4.387021_pt1 | contig 29472 bp, 35 predicted proteins | sample MGYA00374964_ERZ777011 | MGnify/ENA primary metagenome ERZ777011 (study PRJEB29310, sample SAMD00008975) | mouse gut metagenome | study: EMG produced TPA metagenomics assembly of the Metagenome analysis of fecal microbiota from mouse which was promoted... | reverse complement strand
GTATCTAATTTAAAATAACCTTTTCGATAATTTTTCTCCTCAACTCTGTCTCTATTAAAAATACATGAGCGATGGCATCTCCTAAATCTTGCATCTAATCTCTCTAAAATTTCATTTATACCTAAATTTACTTTATATATATTTGTATCTGTCACAATAACAACTTTTCGCTCTAAAGTTTCTCGATAAATATAAAGTATTCGATTATAAAATACACTTAATTCAACATTATTTACATTAAATTTAAATAATTTAAGACCATAATCCCTACTAGCTATTATTTTTAAATCTTTTTTAAGTCTTATCTCAAAATTATGAAATTTCTCAATAAAATCAAATACTTCATATATTGATCTATGTACACTTTCAAACATCTTTTCATGACTTGTAATAAAAATTATTTCACTTTCATAATCATTTTCCCGAATTAATCTAGCCGCATTAATTCCACTAACTTTTGTTCCAAGTTCAATATCTAAAATATAAACTTTTCTTTTATCAAAGCTCATAATTTCTTCTCTAAATTCCTTATTAACCTTAGGAAAATACTTAATTATTGCATTTACTTCTACATCTTTAATTATCTTTTTTATTCTGGCAACTTCTTTTATATCATCATCAAGTATAATATAATTAGTCATAACTCTACCTCTTTCTATTCTTTCTAATTATATTATAATTATTCTCATATGTCTATTGCTACAAACCAAAATTCTCTTTTAATTTGCCTTATAAAATTTATAATCTAAAAGGGCATCTGCTATATAATTTTTCGTATTATCAATATAATAAATCTCGCTTTTTTCTTCTATTATATCGTGAAGTTTTTCATTATCCCCAAAAAGAATAATTGGCTTATCAGACTCTATCATTTTTAAAATACTTTTAATATCCTTAAAAAACTCTAAATCAACTAAAATACCTCTATCCATATTTATCACTAAATAATCATTATTAATCTCTATATATATACTATTTTTCTCTTTAAAAAAATCTTTTATATCAATAAATCTCACTTTTAAATAACCTAATCTCTCAAAAATACTCTGTATAAAAAATAATTCACCTTCGGTATAATAAGTATTTTTTAAAACCCAAATATCTTCTCCTAAAAGCTTATTTTTAATTTTATTATCCTTTAAAAGTCGCATAAATTCTTCACTAAATTTCTCTTTATCTTTAATTAAACCTTTATCCACAATTTTAAAAAGATCTTTAGTAATTATCCTTTTATTATAAACTACTATTACTCTATTAGAAACTAAATATACAATTATCATAACTTGCATCACCATTATTATTATGGAAAAAAAATCATAAAAAAACCTCAAAACTTATATTTCAAGGTTAATTTAATTTACTAATATCCATATTATAAAAGCTTTCTGGATTTATTAAAGTACCATTATAATATACTTCAATTAGCAAATTGTTTTTTGCATCACTAATTTTGTTTTCTCCTGATTTCCCAATTATCTCCCCTTGTTTTAATTCATCACCAACTTTTAAGTTTACATCACATAAACTATAATATATAGTTCTAAGATTTGTATTATGCTCTACTTCCACATATTTACCTAAAACTTCATCATCTTTAATGTTAATTACTTTACCATCTAAAACCATTATAACATCAAATGCTTCTTCACTCGTATACATTACTCCTGTATTCTTCATATATGTATTCTCAAAATTAAAGCCTTTTGTTGTTCCTCAGGGCTAGCATCCATCTCATAAAAAGAATTAGCTATATTAATATTTGAACTTACATAAGGTCTTATAGCTCCCACTTGCGAACTATCCACTCCAATAACAGGCGTTGCTGTTATATTTTTCAAAACTGGCAATGCATACAAATAACTAGGATTACTCTGCATTAATGTACTAATTAAACTAACAGTTCCAAATATAAACATTAAAATAATAACATATAAAGTTGGTAATACATAACCTTTAAGCTTTCTTTGCTTCATAAATTACTCACTCCTCTAATTGTATTGTGAGTAACTTTTTCAAATTTATACTTCTAACTTTGTAATTTCTGTATTTTTGTAATAATGTTTTAAAATATCTTGATATGATTTTCCAGCACTAGCCATTCCTTGAGCACCATATTGGCTCATTCCCACACTATGTCCAAACCCCAAAGTTTCAATATAAACATTATTACCATTAATACTCAAATTAAAATCTGTTGACCGAAGATTTAGCTTACTAAATATTTCTAAACCTGTAAATTTTCTATTATTAATTGTTACTTCTCTTACATAATTATTGTTACCTCTTATAACATTACTAATTGTAACATCACTTCCTGTTAACCCAAGTCTGCTTAAAAAATTACTTTTTGACATATTAAATCCTGATTTATAAACTCCATAATTTTTATCCCATGAAGAATCAACACTAACAAGATATGCTCTATCCTCATTAAAAACTGTTTTGGCATCATCTGTTGCACCATTAGATATTGCAAAATAATAAGCAATTATAACCTCACCATTATAAGTTACAACCTCACCCTTTGTGAATTCTACTGCTTCTTTTACTCTATTATAATAATAAGAAAATTCATTGCCCCACTTGTTTTTCATAGCATCAATACTTAAATATACTTGATCATTTACTGTTGTACTAAGAACATACCCAGGAACATTTTGCATTTTATATAAAGCATAGGTACGAGCCGCGACCGCCTGTGCTTTTAAGGCTTCAATATTAAATGATGCTGGCATCTCCCCCGCAACTACCCCCACTATATATTCTTCCAAATCAACATAATAAGGATTACTTTTATCTCTATTACTACTAACCAACACTTCTTTTTTATCTTCATTAGATTTTACTATATCCTCTTCCTGATATCTAACCGGAAACTCTAAAGCTATATCATCAGGTATCTCGCTATAAACCTTTTTACTATCATCTTTTGTTATTATTGCTATTGGAATTAATACTACTATCACTAAAACAAGTAATCTATTCATATATCCTCCATTTATTTAAATATATGAAGAGCAGTTTAAAAATATTTATACATATAAACTTAAAAATTTAATGATATATGCAATAATATAATATGACAATATTTATTTTCTAACATAAAATACCTTAGAGGAGGATAACTTATGGCTAAAAAAATTGTAATAGACCCAGGACACGGAGGCGAAGATCCTGGAACTAGTGCTAATGGTATAATTGAAAAAGATTATACTTTAAAAATAAGTAAATATATGGAGAATAGATTAAATGATTTAGGAATTGAAAATGCTCTAACTAGGGATAGCGACACTACCTTAAATTCTACTACAAGACCAAAAAAAGCTCAAAGTCTATTTGGTTCAGGAAATGATGTAATAGTTGTATCTAATCACATAAATGCCGGAGGTGGGAGGTTCTCTTGCATATGTGATTGACCAATATTAAGATAAATCAGTTTATATTAGCTGGTTTTTATTTTGCACATTATTCAATAAATAAATAATTATATATAATATAGATATAGGAGGACCTATGGAAGAAAAAGTATATAAAATTCAGCCTAATAAAATTCAATGTAAAAAATGTGGAGATATTATAGAATCCACTGATGTTAATGATTTAAAATATTGTAGTTGTAAATCGGTAGCTGTAGATGGTGGGACTGAATATATGAAAAGAATTGGAAAACCTAATGATTATATTGAATTATCTTATATAAGAAAATTAGCTAAAATTACAATGGAAGACTTTGAAATCATAAAAAGTAATTTAAAGCAAAGTGAGATACTATCTCAAAATAGTATAAAATGTCCAATTTGTAAGTCACTTAGTATATCCTTAATAAAAGGAGATGGAGAATCAATAATTGGATGTGATATAACTGCAATAGCTTGTCATAGTTGTAAAAAAATTTTTGAATTTTCAGATATTGTTTATAAAAACAATAAATAATCTAGGAGGAAGATATTTATGACAGATAAAGTATTGATAAATGCGGGATATAAGGAATCAGATGTTCCAAAAACAGAGCAATATGCAAATAGATTTTTTCAAAAGAAAATCAAAGATAATAATGGAGTCAAATATTATATTGATGTATATGAATATGAATTAAATGATAGTTACAGTTATGAATTTATTTTAGTAACACAAAAAGATAAATTTTGGGTTAAAACTAAAATATATGCAATAGAATGTATGGATTTAGATGAAATAGAATATGAAATTGAAGATATTTGGAAAAAATGTAAATTTAATTATTATGAATTATATGAGAAAGAAAGAACAACAGAATCTGATATTGATGAAATGGACTTATATGCAAAGAGGCAATTAGAAATTTTAGAAGAACTAAAAAGGTGTGTGAAGGTAGATTGTGATTTTTATTTAGAACATGATGAATGTTATGAATTTTTAGATTACATTTTAAATTTACAGGCAGAAATTAATGAGGCAAATGATAATGCAATATGGTGGCACAATAGATATAATGCTATAAAAAAACAAATTGAAACAAAATAAAAAATGTTAGCACCTTAAATGGTGTTTTTTTGTTGGCAAAAATAGAAAGGAGGAACTTATGGCAAAGAATCAAATTCAAATAAAAGATATAGATATTTCTTTAATAGATAGTTTTAAGAATCATCCGTTTAAAGTAAATGAGGATTTAAGCTTTTTTGAATTAAGGCAAAGTATTAAAAATAATGGATTATTAAATCCAGTAGTTTTGAGAAAAAAAGAAGATGGTAGATATGAAATGATTTCTGGACATAGAAGATTGTTAGCTATGAAGCAAAATAATGAGAAAACAATACCTGCTGTAGTTAAGGAATTAACTAATGATCAAGCTATTATTGAAATGGTAGATTCTAATTTGCAAAGAGAATTAGTTTTACCAAGTGAAAAAGCATTTGCTTACAAGATGAAATTAGAGGCAATGAAACATCAAGGTAAAAAAATTGATACTTTGGACCCTCAGGAGCTAAAGTTAAATACTGTGGAAAAAATAGGTTTAGAATTTGGAGAAAGTGCTACGAATATAAAAAGGTATATTAGACTTACTTATTTGATTCCAGAGTTATTAGAGTATGTAGATAAAACTGTTCTTAATAGAAATGAACCATTAACAATAGGTATAAAACCAGCTGTAGAATTGTCTTTTTTATCAACAACTAATCAACAATTAGTAGCAGATGCCATAGATTACAATCAAGCAACTCCATCTCATGCTCAATCTATTGAAATCAGAAAGTTAGAAGAACAAAATAAATTAAATGAAGAAGTTTTAGATGAAATATTAAGTGAAGAAAAAGGAAATCAAAAGGAACAAATTACATTTAATAGAAAAAGAATAGAAGATGTACTCCCTTCTGAATTATTAAAGAAGGATAAAAGGTATATAGAACAGTACATTATAAATGCTTTAATTAATTATTCTAAAGATAAAAAACTTGAAAGGGGTGATGCCTATGATTTAAATATGTAGCACCTTAGAATTACTTATAACTTCAATATATAATGTTTTATGAGGTGAAAAGGATGAAAAAACTGTTTTTTACTTTCGTAATATTCTTTACAATATATTTTCTTTTTACAACACATTATTATAAACAAAGTTCGATAGAACTAGAAAAGGATAATAGTGAGATTGTAGATGTTGGTAAAGAAAAAGAAGAAAAGAAAGAAGTTGAATCAAGTGAGCTTAATAAAGAAAATATTATTAAAGATACTAAGGATGATCCTGTCTTTATTCAGAATAATGATTCTAATGATAGTGTTCCTAATAAAAATAATATGGAGGATGATAATGTTAGTAACACTGATGTCATAGATGATAATAGTAAAAAAGATATAAACGAAAAAGAAAAAAATTCTGAAGGTGCAAAAAAAGATGGCATAGAACAAGTTCCTAATCAACAACTAAAAAAATTAACTATTTGGGAAGAATTAGGAATAAGTGAATATGACTATTATAATAAGCCGATGTATAGTTGGGAAAAAATAGATTTTAAATCTATGAATGAATGTTTAGAATATGGTGACAATTATAAGCCTTATCTTGATGGAGAAGTTTTATATAATTGTCATGATGTATTAAGTACCTCTGGTAAATTTTTAGGGGTGATGTTTGATACAGAAAAATTAAATTAGGACTCGATGGAGTTCTTTTTATTTGCAATAAGTTCTTATAAAGGAGGGAAAATAATGTTTAAAAAGAAAATAAGAATGATATTATTGTTAACTTTAGCATTAATTGGTTCAATTGCAGGAATAACTAATGTAAATGCACAAACAGATAAAATCAAAGCTGGTAGTTATGTTCAAGGACCATACTATTATATGCATGCAAAAGGCTCACATCTTTTGTGGGAACAAACATCAATGATTATAAGACAAAGTGATGGGGCTTTTGTTTATTGTGTACAACCATTTGTTAAAATAAGTTCTTCTGCTACTTATGATGTTACAACAGAAGACATGAATGCCGTAGCTAATATAAGTAAAGAAAACTGGAAACGAATTGAAAAATTAGCTTATTATGGATATGGTTATAATGAAAATGGAATAGACCATACTGATATAAGATGGTATCCTGCAACTCAAATGCTAATTTGGAAATATGCTGATCCTACTGTAGATAGCTATTTTACTAAAACATTAAAAGGGAATAGAGATGATTCAATTCTAGCAAGTGAAATGGTCGAACTAGAAAGATTAGTTGATGAACATACCATTTTACCAGCATTTAATGATGTACCAAGTGAAATGGTAATAGGTAATACAATTACAATTAATGATTCAAAAAATGTATTATCAAAATATAATATTGAAAATGTAAAAGGAGGAACTGTAACAAAAAATGGAAACAGTTTAAATATTACTGCTACGGAAGTGGGAAATATTACATTTGATATAACTAGAAACGGTAATAGATATGGAGAACCAACAAAATTATATTATGCTGTAGATAGCCAAAATGTAGTTAGGAGAGGTAATATTGATCCAACTAGAACTAACTTAGAAATTAAAGTTGTAGGTGGTAAAGTTACTCCCAACAAATATGATGATGAAACACTTACTAATACTCCACAAGGTGAAGCAACTCTTGAAGGAGCTGTTTATGGAATTTATAAAGATGATGGTACAAAAGTAGGGACTGTTACAACTGGTAAAGATGGTAAAGCAACATCAGATTATTTACCAAGTTTAGGTAGATTTTACTTATTGGAAGAAATGGCATCTACTGGATATCAATTAGACAAAAATAAATATTATTTTGAAATAACAACTAATAATTTATTTCCAGAAGTTCAAGTGTTTGAAAAAGTTATTAGTTTAGATTTTGACTTTACCAAAGTATATGCTAATGATAAAACTGGAATTATGACACCAGAAGTTGGAGTAGTATTTGGAATTTATAATAACAAAGGTGAAGAAGTAAGAAGATTAACTACTGATTCACAAGGAAATATTAAATTTAGATTACCTTATGGAACTTATACAGTAAAACAGTTAACATCAACTTTTGGACACGAAAAAGCTGATGATTTTACTATTGAAGTAAAACAAACTGGAACTGTTGTTAAAAAGGTAATTGCCAATGCTGAAATTAAAGCAAAATTAAAAGTTGTAAAAGTTGATTCAGAAACAGGTAATGTTATTAAAAGAAGTGGTATTAAGTTTAAAATATTAAATACTGATACAAATGAATATGTATGTCAAAATATAACTTATCCTACAAGTCAAAAAGTATGTGTTTTTGAAACAGATAAAAACGGTGAATTTATTACACCTTATGAATTATCAAGTGGACATTATGTTCTAGAAGAAGAGGATCAAGTTATTGATGGATACTTATGGAATAAAGTATCTCAACCATTTACTATTGGTGAAGATATGGAAGTAATAACAGATTCTGAATATGGAATAATTTTCACTACTAAGTTTGAGAATACACCAGTTAAAGGAAGAGTTGAAATAAATAAAACAGCAGAAGAAGTCGTTATCAAAAATGGAAAATTTGAATATACTTCTAAAAAAATTGAAGGAGTGTTATTTGGCTTATATGCTAATGAAGATATCATTTATAATGGTAAAGTAGTTCTAACTAAAGGTACTAAAGTAAGTGAAGCTAAAACTGATAAAGATGGACATATTTCTTTTGGAAATTTATATTTAGGAAAATATTATATTCAAGAAATATCTACTTTAGATAAATATATTTTAGATTCTAATAAATATGAGTTTGAGCTTACTTATAAAGATCAATATACACCTGTAATAATTGAAACTAAATCTCTTTTAAATATCTTAAAGAAAGGTACTTTAGAGTTTACTAAAACTGATGTTACTACTGGTAAAGCAATTGCAGATACTAGGATAGAAGTTTATACAGAAAATGATGAGTTAATATTTACTGGAACTACTGATAAAGAAGGAAAAGTAATTATTGAAAACTTATTTATTGGTAAATTCTATATCATTGAAACAGAAGCTTCTACAGGTTATAGATTAAGTGATGAAAAGGTGTTTTTTGAAGTCGAGGATAATGGAGAGATAGTAAAAGCCGAAATGACTAATGAAAAAATTACATCTACAGTTAAAATTCATAAGATAGATCAAGACGGAAATACTTTAGCAGGAGTAGAAATCGGTATATTTGATTTAGATGGTAATTTAATAGATTCATATATAACTGATGAAAATGGCTTAATTGAAATTGAATTAGAATATGGAAAATATTATTATCAAGAATTAAGTACCATTAATGGATATATTTTAAATGATGAGAAGGTTTATTTTGATGTAACTGAAGATGGAGCTATTATTGAAAAAACTTTAGTTAATACTAAGGAAGAAGTTAAAGTTCCAAATACTGAAGCAAATGATTTAAAAGTCCTTTTAATTACAGGAACATTATTAATGTTAGGTGGAACTGCAATAATTATATATGGAAAAAAGAAAAATAAAAAATAAGATCTGGTTTATAGTGATCGGCTCTTTCCTATTTTTAATAGGATTCTCTTTAATTAGTTACGATTATTTATCTAATAAAAACTTTGAAAATATAGAGGATAATGCCTTAAATGATTTTTATCAAAATGAAACAATAGTTAATGATGAGGAATTTACTGAAGATACTCAAGAAAAAGAAGAAGTGCAAGAGCAAGTAAAAATAGAATATATTGCTGTACTTAAAATCCCTAAAATTAATTTAGAAAGAGGTCTAGTAAATCCAAATAGTTATTTAAACAATGTTAATTACAATGTAGAAATCGTAAAAGGATCTTCGATGCCTGATCAAGAAAATGGAAATGTCATTTTAGCTGGACATTCTGGCAGTGCAAGAATATCTTATTTTAGAAACTTAGATAAGTTAACTTTAGATGATCTGGTTTATATTAATTATAATAATAAAGTATATTCATATAAAGTAACGGATATTTATGATATAGATAAAACTGGTAAAGCAGAAATAATTAGAGATAAAAATAAAAGTACACTTACATTAATTACTTGTAGGCATAATACAAAAAAGCAAATAATAATAATTTGTGAATTAGAGCCTTAAAGTTTGTAGCACCTTTTTCTTTTAAAATAATATTATTTATAATTAAAATCATGGAGGTGCAATATGATTAGAACGGATATGGATGAAGTATCAGATGAGGAGTTTTTCAGAGTTGTTGCTCCTTGTGAAGAAATGGTAACTAATTATGTTAAAGATAATTTTTTTAATCAATATATTGCTTTTCATATAGCAGTATATTTTAGAGGCAATGCAATGTGGCAACAATCATTTTCTAATCAAGTAAGTACAGCTATAGATGATTTATCACAATTTACAAATGCTGACTGTGATTTTGAATTAGTAAAGAAGATATTAGAAGAAACATACGAGTTAAAGATAACGAGTGAATCACCACTAAAAATTGAAGATATTATAAAACAATAATACTTTTCACAAAGTTAACTTTATACAATAACTGATATAATTAAATGTAAGAGGTGGATTATGGAAAGGTGTTTTGATTATTCTAAAGGAAAAGTAGATAAAACAAATAAAAAAAGAATTATATTTATTAATAGAATGTCTTATCTTATGCAAGAGTTTGATAGTACAAGTAATGAAGTAAATGAGCTTATTGATTGGTTATTTTGTCTTTCAGAAGGAGTTCCATATCATGATCCTACTTTAGATGTATCTAAAAATGATTATAATTTAAAGCCATTAGAATACATTAATCGGAATAGACTAATTAAACAAGTTTGGAATAATGATATGCATTTATATTCGTATGCTATGTTATTACATGAATATAATTATTGGTCTAATAAGGATGTTCTTACTGATATTATTAAAGAGATATATTTTAGATTAGATAAAATAATCCATCCATCTGATGGTAGCCACCGTGATTATGAAGATATAAAATATTATGTAGAAGTTGATTATGAAGATGAAGAGCAATAGCTCTTTTTATTTTGGAGGAATGTAATATGAATGATAGTGCAAGAGATTTTGAGGTTTTTGGTATTACTGGATATACTGTTATGTCAAACTATCATTTAAGAGATTCTAATCTATCACTTAAAGCTAAAGGTTTACTTTCTATGATGTTATCTATGTCTAAAGATTGGGATTACTCTATAAGTGGACTTGAAAAAATATCACAAGAAGGTAAATATGCCATTAGGACAACTTTAGATGAATTGAAAAAGGCAGAATATGTTCAAATAAAACAGTATAGAGATGAAAAAGGATATTTTAAATATAAATATATAGTTTATTATTTACCCTATCCAGAATGGCTAAAAACAAGAAATTATCCAGATATCAATAATCGGCATACCGATGATCGGAACACCGATAACTGCACACAAATAAATATCAATAATAAAAAAGATAAAATAGATAAAACAAAAATTGAACACAATATTTTAACTAAAGAACTAATAAATCTTAATTATATTAATGAAGATGATTCTAGTTCTTTTTTATTTGATGATTTGTTTGAAAAACTTATTGATGAAGGTAATACTTATAAAGATTTATTAACTATAACACATTATATTATCAAAAGAGTAAAGGAAAGGAATTTTATTGATGAGAATGATAATGAAATTAAAAATAAATATGGTTATTTTAAAAGTTCAATTATTTCTAATATTAATAAATTTAAAAATTATTCAGAAGATCTTTACTCTGATGATGAATTTGATTGGTTAGATGATTATGAAATGGAGGAGATTGATTTGTGAAGAAACTTGAAGAATTAAAAATGTTAGAAGTCGAGGCAATGAGTGAATTTCAAGAACATATAAGTTTAGTTTTAACAGATATGGATTCATTTAAAGAATATTTAGATCCTAAGGAGTTTAGAAATTTTCAAAAATGTTATGACTATTTAGATACCTTATGGGAAAAAATAGAAGATTCTATCGTGCAACTATGTGATGCAGATGAAAGAGGCAAATGAGCCTTATTTTTTTCTCATGAAAGGTGGTGGTTTTATAGATATACAAAAATAAAATATTAAAAAATTAAAATGATAAGGAGGTGAAATTATGTTAAATCAAGTAGTTATTGTAGGAAGATTAGTTCAAGAACCTACTGTTGAAAAGACAGAATCAGGTAAAGAAAGATCTTTTGTTACACTTGCAGTTCCTAGAAGTTATAAAAATGCTGAAGGAGAATATGAAACAGATTTTGTTGATTGTGTACTTTGGGGTGGAGTTGCTTCTAATACAGCTGAATATTGTAAAAAAGGTGATTTAGTTGGTATTAAAGGTAAAGTTGAAACTAACACTTATGAAAATGCTGATGGTGAAAAGAAAAAATCAACTCAAATTGTAGCTGAAAAAGTAACTTTTTTATCAACAGCAAAAGAAAAAGAATCTGATAATGAAAAATCAGATGATGATTTAGATATGTAATTATGAGAAAAGAGCAAAGAAAAAGAGTTAATGCCCGTTAGCAAATAACTCATATAGTTATTTTAACACACCTTCTTTGTTCTTTTTATTTATTTTTTTAAGGAGGAGATAGAATGAATAAATTAGTTAGTTTATTAAAAATAGAGCATCTTGAAGGTGGAGGATATAATGTTGATTCAATTATCAAGGCTATACAAACATTTTCTACATGGGCTTTAAGAATTGGAATTGCAGCAGCTGGGGTGTCATTAATTATTGGTTTTATTTTATATGCTGTAGTTGATGTTGATCAAAAACCTAGAGTTAAGCAAAGAATAATTCAAACTATGTTTGGTATTGTTGGTATTATTTTAGCAATTTCAATAGTTAATCTAATCATAGATTTGTTCTAGGAGGTGGTTAAATGTTATTAAAGGCATTAGATTTATTAAGGACATTGGGTTGGAGTTTAGTTCACTTTATATTTTCTCTAATAGATTCTTTATTTGATATTTTAAAAGGATTAAATGCTTTTGATATTATTAATTCAGTATCTGGGGATAATAACTTTAGTAAATTTCAAACTGGAGTAATTGCTATAGCAGTTACATTACTGGGGTTATTTGCAATAACTCGATTTGTAAAAAAGATTATTGATCCAGATGAAGGATTAAATTCCGAAGGAATAGTAAAAGAGATTGTAAAATGTGGTGTACTTATTATTATGAGTACATTTTTATTTGTTCAGGCATCAACTTTTTCTATAAAACTTGCAGGATTTACTTCTAATATTTTTACAAGTAATAATGTAACATTATCTGATTCAATGCTTACTATGTTTATTGATTATTCAGATGGTTATAAAGATTCAGATGAATTTCAAAAAGAAGATATTGCTAAAAATATATCTAATGGAAATTTTAATGGGAAGAAAATGTACAATGATAAATATGTAACATCTTCAAGATGGATTTTACCAGATGAGAAAGATTATAAATATGAAATAGATTGGATTCTAGCAGTAATTGTTGGTGGCTTCTTCTTATACTCATTATTCTTTTGTGGAATGATGTTAGCTAGAAGGCAAATAGAGTTTTTATTCTTATTCGTGATTAGTCCTATTATTTTTGCTACATCTGTAGGAAATAAAGAAAGAAGAAGTGCAGTAGTGCAACAATTGGTATCATTAATGTTACAGGGTGCAGTAATAATGCTTATCATTTCTCTTACAGCAATAGTAATGGGACAAATAAATGAAACAACATTTTTTACTAATTCATTTAAAGACATAATCATTAAATCTATTATGTATATTGGTTGTGGTTCATTCTTACTTACTGGATCACAAGTAGTAAATAGATTTATTGGTGGCAATGTATCAGCAAATTCTGGAAGAGAACAACTTATGGCAATGATGGGATTTGGTCATAGTATGGGTGCTATAGCAACAACAGGTGGTCTTGCAACTGTAGGAGCAGGATTGATGGGAGCTGGAGCAATTGCTAAAGGAACATCAAAGGCAGGAAGTGTTGGAAATTCGGCTTTAGGAAAAGTAGGACAAGCAGTATCATCTTTTGGTTCTAAAATGGGTGGCAATTATGAAAGTAGTGGAATTGGTAGTAATCTAAAAATGGTTGGAGATTATCTTCAAGCATCATCTTGTGTCAGAAGTCATCCAATGGGTAAAGATGGAAAACCAACTTCTAGTAAACTTTCTAGATTTGGATCGGGAATGATGAATGCAGGTGCTAATTCAATGGCTCAAGCAGTTAATAGTGTTATACCAACAAGAAGTATGTATAGAAGAAGATATAGAGGGAGAGATGAATAATGTATATTACAGTTTCAAGTATTAAGAAAACACTAGGAAAATATATTGAAATGAATGATTTATACATAGGATTACCTATGTTATTTTCTTTTCTACTTATATTTTCTTTTACTAATTTGAAGATACAATCGTTAGTATATCTAACAGTATGTGTCTTTTTAATGTTACCCGTTAAGGTATCAAAAAAGAATCGAATGTATAAAGTGGTAGCTCTATTGTTTAGATATTTATTTAGATGTAGGGAATATTCCTACTCAAAGATTGGAGATGATGTTGATTGGAAAGACAAACTAAAGATGAAAAAAATCTAAAGAAAATGAAAAAATTAGATTCTAAAAACAATAGAAAGTTTTCATCTAAAGGACAAATGAAAAAAAGAATTAAAAATTCTAAAGCAATAACTAATGTTAAAGAAATAGGAGAAGATGGATTAATATATCTGAAGTCTGGGGAAGTTGCTACTATTATTGAGGTTAAAGCAATAGATTTATCTTTAACAAGTAATCACGAAAAGAATTTATTTTTTTCAATGTTAAAATCTTTATATCAAATACCTAATTTGAATATGAAGTGTTATAAGTTAAATGAAAAACTAAATTTAAATGCTAATAAGGTTAATTTAGAAAGAAAGATTGAAAAATATGCAAATGATGATAATAAAAGAATCTTATTAGAAGAATCTAGAAATCTGATAGATGATCTAGAAGAAAAGAATTTTACTGTTTCGAGTATTTATTATTGGGTACTAATTGCTAAAGATATAGCATTACTTAATAAACAATTAGATGAACTTGAGGATATTACTTTAAATATTGTTCCTAGAATATATATTGAAGGTATTACCAATAAATTAGAAATTTACAAATTTTTATCAAATCTTTATCTAACATCTAATTCCTTAGATGAATTAGTATGGAGTGATTTACCTAGTTTGGTATGTCCTATGAATATATCTGAAAAAGTGGATAAATTAAAATTTGATGAGAAAGAGTTACAGTTATTAACTGTTAAAAATGTTCCACCATTTGTGTCAGAATTATTTTTTGAGGATATATTTAATTATCCAGATGTTAGAGCATCTATTAGCATTCAGGAATGTATAACACAGGAAGAGTTGATAAGATGGGTAAATTCACAGTATCAATTTTTATTAACGGATAGAAATACTACAAAGAAATTAAGTGATGCTACAGAACTTGATACTCAAAAAGAAAACTTTCAAGCTTTAATGCAAGATATAAAAAATGGTGATGAGAAAATTAAAGAAATTTCTTTAATTTTAATTGTTGAAGGAGATAGAAAACACAGGGAAAAAGTAATAAGAGATTTAAAAAGAATAGCTGATTCATATCAAATTAAACTCGATGTTCCTAGATTAAGACAGATGGAAGCATGGCAAAGTTATGATATATCTACTAAGACTTTTGAAGATTATAGTTTTTATCTTCCTACACTTACATTAAGTGCTGGTTTTCCATTCACTAGAACATATTTTAATGATTCGAATGGGTATATGTTTGGTGTCGATATTCATACATCTTTACCAATATTCTATGATCCATTTATTTTAACTAATTCTCGTACATCACATAATATGGCAATTATATCTTCTACAGGGGGAGGTAAATCTTACACTATGAAGAAAATGATTGTAAATGAGTATGGTAGAGGTACTAAAATATTTATTTTTGATGCTGAGAACGAATATAAGAGAATTGTAGAAGCAAATCAAGGAGAATATATAGATCTTTATTCTAAAACTGGAGGAATTATTAATCCATTACAAATTAGATTTATTCCATCAGATGATGAAAATCATGATACTAAAGAAACCGATTGTCCACTTGCAAAACATCTAGGATTTTTAGAAGCTTTCTTTAAAACAGCATTTGAAAGTATAAATGAAAAAGAATTAGTTATGTTATTAGCAATAGTGGAAAAGTTGTATAACAAGAAAGGCATTTTTAAAAATACATCTATTAATACACTTCAAAATATGAAACCAGAAGATTATCCTATATTTAGTGAATTGTATGAATTTTTACCAGAATATAAGAAAGATATAAAAAGTAAAGAAAAAGAAAAGATAATTGAACAATTAGATATTTTGCTTTCTAGATTCTTAACAGGAACAGATTCATATCTTTTTGATGGATATACAACAATCAATTTAAAAAATGACTTGATTGCTTTTAACCTTCAAGAGCTTCTTTATAGTGGAAATCAAAGACTTATTAATACACAAACTTTAAATCTTCTTACTTATTTGAATAATAGTATTGTTTCAAATAAGATTCTTAATGATAAAGTAAAGGTAGAAGATAGAAAACATGTAATGATAATTGCCGATGAGTTTCACTTATTCATAGATGAAAATAATTTTGAAGTTTTAAGGAACTTCGGTCAACTTGCAAGAAGAATCAGAAAATATTCTGGATCATTAGTTGTTGCAACTCAATCAGTAAAGGATTTTGTTGGAAGTCAATCAATTTTGAGACATGCAACAGCTATATTTAATAACTGTCAATATCAAATGATAGGTATGCTTAAAGAAGATGACTTACTAGCTTATCTAGAATTATTTAAGCAAAATCCACTTACTGATACTCAAAAGAATTTCTTAATGTCTGCAAGAAGAGGAGAGTTTTTACTTAATATAGATTCCAAAAATAGACTTAGAATTTGGATAAGAGCTACAGAACTTGAAAGAGAAATGATGGGTGAAAGAGATTCTAAATAAAATCATACTTAATATGTGATATAATTGAACTAACAAATAAGTGGTAATCTGAAGAGGTGATACTATGTCAAATTATGTAGCAAACAAAATTATTTGTAAAAAAGAGTTTTATAAAAAATACCTTTTAGATTTAAATCCTTTTGGTGATGAGATTCCTGATGGTTATGTGAAGACACATCCATATATTACTTTTAATAAATTATATAATGTTGAAAGTTTAAATGAATATGGAGAAAAATATGGAACTTATGTTTACTATGGATTTGGACATAGTGTAAGAGAACTAGATAAGGATAATGTTGAAATTTTATTTCAGACTAGATGGCTATATCCGATATATGCAATTGTTAAAGCAATAGAATTAGACCATAATATAGTATGGTATGCGGTCGAAGAAAATATAATATATATTTCGAGGTTTGAGTGGAATAAAAATAAGGTTGTCGAAAAAGTTTTGGATTTAGGAAATGATAAATTTGATGAATGGTATGATAAAAATATAATGAATGATAATATCTACGATAATTTAGAACCTTGTGATGATACTACTTGGTATTTTAACAATTATAATGAGAAAGATTGGAAACTATGGGATACTGATGATTTAATTAAAAGATACGAATCAAGGTATCCATCAAAAGAGTATTTTGATGAAATGGAATAAATAAAAATTTACGGAGGCATAAAAATGAGTAAAATAGAATTAGTAAAGGGCTCTTGTGCAGAACAACATGTAGATGCAGTCGTTAATGCTGCAAATAGAAATTTATGGTCTGGTGGTGGAATATGTGGAGTAATTTTTAAAAAAGCTGGATATACAGAATTAAATTGTGCTTGTGAAAAATATAAAACACCATTAAAAGATGGAGATGCAATTATTACCCCATCATTTAATATGAAAAATTGCAAATATATAATTCATTCGGTAGGACCAGATTTTGGACAAACTCCTAATGCATTTCAAGAATTATATGATGCATATTACAACTCATTTAAAGTTCTTGTGAATAATGGATTAGAATCAATCTCCCTTCCATTAATAAGCTCAGGAATATTTGGATATGGTTTAGATAATCCGCCAGGAGAATCATGCAAACAATGTTTAAATGCATATAATAATTTTGTTAAAGACTATCCTGAAGCAAATATAAATGTTAAATTATGTGCTTTTTCAGACAAAGAATATTTAGAATGTTCAAAACAATTTAATATATAAGTTATAATTAAACAATATTTTGTAGCAGACTAGGACTAGTTTGCTTTTTTATTGGAGGTAGATAAATGAATAAAAATAAAAAAAGTAAAATAATAAAGTTAGTTATGGGAAGTAGTATAGGAATGGTAACTATGGCACTTGTAATAATTATTCCCTGTTTAATGATATTGGACTTTTTTGGAGCAAATATTACTGATGATTATGTTGAAAATAATATGGATTATGCAGATCAATATAAATCCACTCTAAATAAAGCTTTAAAAAATGGATACGGATATGTTCCATTAAACAGAATTTTATATTTTTATTTAGAAAATGATCAGTTATCATTTTATGATATTTATGTAGATAATATAGATAAAGATACTAATAAAATGATGACAATTAGTGATGTGTGTGAATTATCAAAGTATAAAAATTATGATGGATGTAAAAGTTTAAATACAGAAAGTCAAATTGATGAAGAACAAAATAAACCGTTTGTTTCTCCTATTGATTTTTCTAAAGCAACAGTTACATCTTTTTTTATGGAAGAAAGAATTGTATTTGAAGAATCTGATGTGCATACTGCTTGGGATTTAGCAACAGGTAATCAAACACCCGTTTATGCTACATGTGATGGAATAGTAACTGAGGTTAGTTTCACTCAAAAAGAAAATGTTACAAACACATCAGCAGGGGGAGGTAATCAAATTAAAATTAAATGTGAAATAGATGATGAAGTAACTTATACAGTATGGTATGCACATTTGTATCCAAGTTCAGCTAAAGTAAAAGAAGGAGAACAAGTAAGAGCTGGAGATGAACTTGCAGGAGTTGGAACTACAGGTTATTCAACAGGTCCTCACTTACATTATCAAGTTATGTATGATGGCAATAATGTAGATGGTATGAGCTTGATAGATTTTTCAGATAAAAATACAATACATAAACCAGATTTAAATAATGGTTATATCCATAATGAATTTTATAATCCAAATAATGGCTATCCATTACAACCATAATCCCAACCATTAAAAAGACTTTAAAATATAAAGATAAAGTAATTAATCCCAACCATAACAATGGTTTAATTTTGCAAGTGCAAAATAAGTTTTTCCCTACAACAAAACTCCATAGAATATGGATTTTATTAAGTTGTGGGGAAAATCTCTTATGCTCTTGATATTTTTGTATTCAAAAATGTCTTAATAATGGTTGGGATTAAACCATAACAATCCATGTAATAAAGGAGGAAGATAAGATGCATGAGTTAAAGCTATACATAAATTTAAGACTTAAAGATCGAATAAAGATGTTAGCTAAAGAAAGAGGATTGAGTATGAACAAAATGGCAACTCAATTATTAGAAATAGGAATTTATAAATTATTAGAGGAGGAAAAAACTTATGGGCAAATTAAGTATAAACAAGCTGATAGCAAATGATATTATTAATTATGGTATGGATAGAACAACAAGTTTTAATTATATTATTAGTCTAAATGATTTTTTAGATGACTATGATGATGCAACTCGTGATTATATCAAAAGTCATATTTCTGGAATCAAAGATGCAATTTATGAAAATGAAAATGTTGCTCAATTTGATTATGATGATGCTAGAGATGAATTTGATATAGTGTTCTACTATGATAATTTAATGACACCTTTAGAAAAGCAAATATTAGATACAGCTAAGAATATCGGTTATGAATTTGAATTAGAAGAATTAAGAGAAATATCTTACGATATTGAAAACTCTGATGAGTATGATAATTTAATTACTAATGCAATTAAAAAGAATACCCTAAATATGGGTAGAGAAATATAGGAGGTTCTTATGGTTAGTCCTCATATATCTTTAACTGATGAAATAGATCAAAAAGTAAGAAAATATTGTAAAAATAATAATTTAAATTATTCTCAAGGAATTAGAAAATTAATAGAAACGGGTCTTGATACAAAAGATACTAATAAAAAGTTAGATTTAAATAATTCACTTTTAGAAAATATCTTTTCCAAACAAATTTATATAAGAGATTTTTTAGAACAATTTTATTCTGATATGGAGATTGAAAAATTATCTAATCCCAAAAATAATAAAGCTCTGCAAAAATATAAGTTAGAAAAATATAAGGATAAATTTAATGACTAGTCCTAAAATTGTAATAATGAATAAATATACACCTAGTTATAAGAATCTTAATTTTATATATGATTCAAAACAAAAAGTGTATAATTCTACTATGAATATGTTTGATTATTATTCTGATAATAAAAAGAAAGCATTTTTCATGTTAGATTACTTTAGTGGAAAAATTGGAAAAGATAAAGAAATGAACATCATATTTGAAAATGGTGATTATGCTACTAAAAGTGAAATAGAAAAAAGAAAAGTAGATTACACAAAATATATAGAAAATTCAAATATTTATAAATTAGTTATATCTTTTCCAGAAAACTATCTAGAAGAAAATGTAGATATTAAAGAATTAGAAAAAGTTATGGCAAAAGATATTGTTCCACAGTTTTTAAAAAAATGTGGTTTTCAGGATATGAAAAAGATGAGCTACCAATTTTCACTTCATACTAACACTGATAATTTACATTTTCACTTATCTTTTGCAGAAAAATGTCCTAATTATTTATCTTATGGAAAAATACAATATAGACATAATGGTGAGTTAACTCAAGAAGAATTAAACTTCTTTAAGAATGAAATATTACATTATATTGAAAAAGAAAAGATATTTACACCATTATTAAAAGAAACTAATCAGGAATTAGAATCATTAAAAAAATATTTTAATCCAAAAGATAAAAATTTTTTATTGAGAAATAAAGATGACATTATAATGGAAGAAAAGATTCTAAAACTAGGAGAACTTATTAATGAAAAGAGAGAAAATTCTAATCAGAGAATCAAATTTAATTCTATTAAGGATAAAGAAATAGTTAAACTTACTAAAGAAATTAAAAAAGAGATTTTTTCAAAAGAAAATAATAATTTTAAAGATGAATATAATGAATTTAAAAATACTTTAAAAGCAATCAATGAATACTTTACTAATATTGCTGAAGAAAATCATGGTAAAGTGGATGATACATTGATTAAAAATAAAAACAAATATTTTGATAACTATGTTTTAAATGCAATAGTTAATCATGCTAATTATTCTTATAAAAAAAACAAAATATCTGAAAATGATATTATTGGAGAAATTATTTATAAAGAGTATAAGAAAAATAAGAAACGAACTAGATATGATATTTTATCTAGTTTTTTATCATCAAAAAATAAATCAAATCAATTTAAAAATAAATATCAAGTCAGACAAGCAGTAAAAAATATTAATTATGAGCTTGAAGAGGCAGAAAAAGAATTTGAGAAATTATTTAAAGCTGATAAGGAATATGAATAGGAGGTGATCTTATGGCTTTGTATAATGTGGAAGTAAGAGAAACTTTAAGTAGAGTTGTTGAACAAGAAGCAGATTCATTTGATGATGCTAAGGAAATGGTGGCAACTAGATATTTAGATTCAGAAATAGTATTAGATTGGGAAGATTTAGAAAGTGTTGAATATGATGAATATCCATCACCTAAAATTCAAGAAGGATTCAATGTTAATATAGAATTTAATATTAATACAAAGGAATTATCCTTTAGTGATGAATATGAACTTATAGCAACCTATGATTGTAAAACTTTAGAAGATTTGAATAATGCTTTAAAATCTTATTTTAAAGATGCATTAGAATTAGAATCAGGTGAAATAGAAAAGGATGTGCAATTATGAGTAACATATATGTTAATTGTGGTGGTAGCTTGATGAAGTTCAACAACAAGAAGGATACTATGGATTTTTTTGAAGATTGTATTTATAGTTCTGAAGGTTCTGAAAGAAATAGGTATACTACCATTTATTTTGAAGTCAAAGAACATTTTAATGATAATCAAATATGTTTTACTGATGGAACAGATCATGTTTATGATTCAAATATAAATCCAGAAGATGTCAGTCATGATGAAGAAAAGCAACTAAGGAAGTATTTTGATATAGATAAAGTGGACTTATTAAGATTTAAGGCAGATAACCATTTGGCAAAAAGAAATAATAAAATATATCAAAGCACCCTTAATAGGTATGAAGATATAGATGACCTATATAATGATTATATTTCTAAAAGTAATGAAGTTTCATTTTATTATTTTGATGAACATAACCAAATCATTTGTATCGATGCTACAGCTTGTCCACCAGATAATTATTGGGTAGAAGAGTTTCCTTTAGAAGATTATGAATATGCAGATAGCTGGTTAGGACAAAAGTTAGAATATGATGATTATTTAGAACATAAGAAAAACGATTATATGGAACTAGATTAGTTCTTTTATTTTGGGAGGAAAGTATATGTATAAGGATATATTAGAAGAATTAAAAAATAATTTAAGTTTTACATATGGAGAACAAATAACTGATTATGATTCTGGGTACATAGGTGATATTTTTACAGAGATTGCTGATAGTAATGTAGATATGTATACATCAGACTTGTTTGAATGGGGGAAGAGTAATTTATGGTATATTGATGAAGCAACAAAAGAACTTGGCAATCCTAATGACATAATAAAACAGATTCAACAAGGTCAGTTTTATGCATATGAGCAAGAGCTATATGAAAACAAAGAAGATATTATGAAATATTTTGCTTACACCTATTTAAATGACAATGAAATTAAATTATCAGATGGTGAAATAGAAGAACTAGATGATTATCTTGAAACTTTAGATTCCAATGATAAGTTAGAAAATATAGTTGACTATTGCAAAGATTTAAGAGGATATGAGATAGCATGAGTATTAGTCTAATTATTTTATTTGTAATAATTGTTATATTCTTAATTGTATTTATTTATCTTGAACCTTTATTTATGAAACATAAAGTTAAAAATGATAATGAATATGGCTCAGCTAGATTTAGTACAGAATCTGAAATAAAACGCAATTTTAAGAAAGAGAATATCAATCATATAAGGGAGGCAGGATTTCCTGTTTCTTTTAGTAAAAATTTAAAATATGTCTATTTTGACAGGGAAACCCCTCATTATGTCTATTTAGGCTCAACTGGTAGTGGTAAAAGTGTAACAGCAGTTATTCCTACTTGTACTTTTATATCTAAAGCAAAAAAGAATCGAAGTGTTTTTATCACTGACCCAAAGGGTGAGATTTATCAAACAACATCAAAGATGTTTCAAAATCAAGGTTATAAGATATTAACTATAGATTTTAGAAATCCAGAGTTATCAAACAAGATAAATATACTAGATCCAATTATTAAAGAGTATGAAGAATATATTGAGTATGAAAAATTATCAAAGTCATTTGATGAAAAGATAAAACCTTATTCAGAACAGAATGATGTTTTAAATAGTAAACTTAATAAGTTAAAATTAAGTAAGTTAAATATTGAAAGAATTAGAATTAAGATTGAGAATAATTCTAAAATCATAAATGAACTTACAATAGAAAAAGATAAAAATAATAATGCATCAGTATCACATTATGCTGAAACCAATAGGTTAATATCTTCTTTAGCAACAATGGTAATGCAAGAAAAAACTGAACAAAAAGATCCGTTTTGGAATGATTCGGCAAAGAATTTATTAGAAGGATTAATCGGATTCTTTTTAGAAGAATATAAACTTGGTAATATAACTAGAGATAAAATTACTATGACTAGCATTAGAAAATTTCAAAATAGTTCTATGGAAGAAAATAACTTCAAGAAATTTAAAGATTATATCAATACTAAAGAATATGGAAATAAGTCTAAAGATGCATTAGTTAGTATATTAAGTGCTAGTGATAACACTTATAAATCAATAACAGCAGTTTTCGGACAAAAAATGAATATCTTTGATGATATTAATGTGGCAAATGTAACCAGTACAAGTGATTTTGAATTTAGTATATTGGGAAAAGAACCAGTTGCTTTATATGTAATTGTTCCAGATGAGGATAAAACATATTTTACTCTTGTAACAATTATAGTTGGATTACTTTATAGAGATTTAGTAAAACTAGCTAACAGTAATGACAAAAAGAAATTACCTTTAGAAATAGACTTTATTCTTGATGAATTTGCTAACTGTCCACCATTAGCTGATATTGAAGCAATTGTTTCTGTAGCTAGATCAAGAGGTATGCATTTTCATTTCTTTATTCAATCTTTTTCTCAGTTGGATAATGTATATGGTAAGGATGTTGCTCAAATAATTCTTGATAACTGTGGATTAGTATATTTAAAAACGAATACTCAAGAGACAGCTGAAGAAATATCAAAAAGATTAGGTAGGAAAACCATCGAATCTAATAGTGTAAGACAATCCATGTCTTTAATGAACTACAATGGTGATAAATCTACTAATTTAATTGGTAGAGATTTAATGACTCCAGAAGAGGTAAAACAGCTTCATTATAAAACTATTATTTTTCCTATTATAGGATTTCCTATATTTAGAGATACTGTTTTATACAGTAAGTTTAGTTGTTATGAATCAGGCAAAATTGAAAGAATATCTAATCCATTAAAGAATCTGTCTAATACATATTTTACTGTTGAAGATATTAAACATGAAGTAAAAAGTAAAAAAGCAAGGGATAGTAAAGCTTCCAAAGAATACTATGATGCTTTAGAACTTGCTGATAAAGAGAATCTTAAACCAGTTGAGGTTATCATTGAAAAGATATTTAAAACTGATTTTGATATTAAATATAATATTACAACTAATCATAGAGCTTATATGAATGTTGAAGTTAATAGAAAATTAATACAAAAGGAAAAATCATTACTTAATACAAAAATAAAATCAGAATTTTATCATACTGAAATAAAAGAATCTGAAGAAAAGACAATAATAAATATTTATAATGAAAATCCTAATTTAAGTTTAGGAATGAAATGAGGCTAGTTGCAATGACTAGCTCCTTTTTTTATGGTAAAATGTATGTAGAGGGATATTCTATGAAAAATGATAAATATGATTTATATGTCAAAAAGATTGATAAGATTAAAAAGCATTTAAAAAAGGATAAGTTATATTTGGAATTACAACTTTTAAATTATGAAGGTTATTATCTTTATATTATAATTAATTATATAAAAAAAATTGATAGTTATAAATTAATATGGTTTGATTTGGAAGATTTAGAAGATAATAAAATAGATAAATATTTTAGTTGTGAATATATTCCTAATGAATTAATTAATAGAATTAATGAAAAGTTTGAAAAGTACATAGTTAGTTCAAAGTATAATGAATCAATGGAATCAAAAGAAGATGTAGTCAAACTAAAGGCTTATATTAAAACTAAAGAGGATGATTCTATAGATGTTTCCTTTCATAAATTTTTACCAAAATCATTGGCCCACCTTTCGGATCTTTTTATAATGGTTTTTAATAATTTACCAAGAAAACTTGAAAACTTTTTATTTGAACTGTTAGCAAAATTGACTGATAGTACAACAAAATATGAATATAAAAAGGAATTTTATTTTGATTTATTTAAGGATGATATAGATTCTATATTTGCATATCAAATAAGAGAAAGAGGAAAAAAATATTACGAAGATAAAACTATATCTTATTTAGAAAAAATAGAAGATAGATATTTTGCTATTGTAGAAGGTACTGAAAAATATTTGGTTATTATAAAATATAATGATGAAGAAAAAATCATGCAAGTATATTGTTCATGTCCATGTGAATTTTACTGTAAACATATATATGCTGTGATACTAGCTGTAAGAAATAATGAATTTAATCGTTTTTATAAGATTATGTATAAGAATCCTAATGAAAGTTTACTTGAAAGAATAATGAGTTTTGATTATTTCTTATGCACTGGTGTTATAGAACAGAATTTAGAAATTATTAATAATTATGGAGAGATAGAGTTAGTCCCTATTTTAGATATAAATAATAAATGTAATTGGGAAGTGCTAGAAGATAGTGAAGATGAAAAATTGCTAAAACAAATAAATGAATTTCTTCATGAAAGGTGATGTTAATATGAAAACTATAAAATTTTATAAGTATGATGGTACATTAGAAAAAGAAATTCCTTTAATTGATGAAAACTTGGCAAAAACAAATGGTATGTTATTAAAATGCTACTTAAATAATAAGAAAGAAAAAATTGGATATGGAGATCCATATAGAACTCATGATAAAGATTCATATGATGGTGAAGTTCATGATTACATCAACTTGTGGACATGGGATAATTTGGATGAAGAAAGACACCAGCTTATTGGTGATGATGATAATAAATATAATCAGACATTTATTAAAGTTGATATAGATTCAATTATATCTGTAGAAGCAATTCTATATTCAAATCCTAGATGGGGAGGAAAACTAACAAATAAATTTAAGTTTCGTAAATTGGAAAATAATCAGAATATGGAATTTGATATTCCTCCATTTCTGAAGAAAGATGGTAATAACAATGATAAATGATTATGAATTTAAAAATGATAAATATGACATAATTGGTTTTAATTTGTCGAAAAATGTCGAACAATATGATTTTGCTTATAAACTTGGTGATTTAGATGAACTATGTTGGGGATTTAATATTAATGGCAAGTTGATTGGTGTGAGTTCATATGGTAACTATCTTTTAGATTCATATTCAGCACTTGTAGATAATGCGGATTTTTACATATTAAGTGATTTTGATTTATATAGAATTAACTTAAATACTTTAGAATGCATATTGAAATTAAATTTAGAAGATTATGCTCCAATGGATGAAATATATAAGTTTTTTAATGGGGTAATTTTAATTGGAGAAAATAACATAATTTATGTTGAAAATGATAAAATTATATGGTCATATAGCTCAATGACATATATACAATCAGTAGTAGTATCTAGGGATGATACAGTAGAAGTTACTGAAGATGAACCATATAACAAATTTGTTTTAGATAAACATGGAAATATAATTTAACTTAATGACTTTGGCAATTATGAAATATTAATTGCTTTTTTACTGTGAAACCATAGAGGAAAGTGCCGAATTATGTTATAATTATCTTGATATTATGAGGTGATTATAGTGAATAAACAACAACTTGCATCAAAAATTTGGGAATCAGCAAATAAGATGCGATCAAAAATTGAAGCAAATGAATATAAAGATTATATTTTAGGATTTATATTTTATAAGTTTTTATCTAACAAAGAATTAAAAACATTATATAACATGGGATTTACTGATGAAGATATAATATCTGATGTAAATGAGGAACATGATCAAATAAGAAAAGATATTCAAAATAGATTAGGATATTTTATTTCACATAAGGATTTATTTTCTACGTGGATTGGAAAAGGAAATGATTTTAATATTGCTGATGTAAGAGATGCCTTAAATGCATTTACAAGATTAATTAGTGAAACTCATAAAAAAGTATATGATGGAATATTTACAACATTGGATACTGGATTAAGTAAATTGGGAGATACTACTCAAAGTCAAACAAAAGCAGTAAAAGATTTGATTTATTTAATTAATGATATTCCAATGGATGATAAACAAGATTATGATGTTTTAGGATTTATTTATGAATATTTGATATCTAAGTTTGCTGCTAATGCAGGTAAAAAGGCTGGAGAATTTTATACTCCACACGAAGTATCATTACTAATGTCAGAAATCATAGCAGAACATTTAAAAGATAGAGAAAAAATAGAAATATATGATCCAACTAGTGGATCTGGATCTTTATTAATTAATATCGGTAAAACGGCTTCTAAATATATAAAAGAAGAGAATAAGATTAAATATTATGCACAGGAATTAAAACAAAATACTTATAACTTAACAAGAATGAATTTAGTTATGAGAGGAATATTGCCTGATAATATTGTAACTAGAAATGGTGATACATTGGAAGATGATTGGCCATATTTTGATGAACATCAAGAATATAGTCCATTATTTGTGGATGCAGTTGTTTCTAACCCACCTTATTCTCAAAATTGGGATCCTAAAGATAGAGAAGTTGATGCAAGATATAAAGAATATGGAGTTGCACCTAAATCAAAAGCTGATTATGCCTTTTTACTACATGATTTGTTTCATTTAAAATCAGATGGTATTATGACAATTGTTCTTCCACATGGAGTATTATTTCGTGGAGGAGAAGAAGGAGAAATAAGAAAAAATTTAATTGAGCATAATAATATAGATGCAATTATTGGATTACCAGCAAATATATTTTTTGGGACAGGTATTCCAACAATAATAATGATTTTGAGAAAAAATAGAAATAACACTGATACTTTAATAATAGATGCATCTAAAGGCTTTGTTAAAGAAGGTAAAAATAATAAGTTAAGAGCATCTGATATTAAAAAAATAGTTGATACAGTAATAAAAAGAGAATCTGTTCATAAGTTTTCAAAAGTTGTAACAAGAGAAGAAATAAGAGAAAATGATTACAATTTAAATATACCACGTTATGTTGATTCATCAGAGGATGCAGAAACTTTTGATATTTATTCATTAATGAACGGTGGAATCCCCAAGATTGAGTTAGATAAGTTTAACAAATATTTTGATGTATTTCCAAATTTAAAGAGAGATTTGTTTAAAAATATCAATGATGACTACTACGAATTGTCTACTGAAGAATTACATGAATTAATTTTAAATCATAAAGATATAATTAATTATAAAAACTCCTATAAAGATAAGTTTAGTGATTTTGATAGTTATTTAAATGAAGAATTAATTACCAATATGGATAATGTTGATATCTCCTCAGAAGAAGATAAAATAAGTAATTCGATGTTTAATCGAATAGAAAATGTTGAGCTAGTAGATAAATACAATGCTTATCAGATATTAGATGATAATTGGAATGTAATATCTGGAGATTTAGAATTAATAAAATCTGAAGGCATTGAAGCTTGTAATAAGGTTGATCCTGTTATGGAAATAAAGAAGAAAAATGATAAAGAAACTGAAGTGCAAGTCGGAGTTAAAGGTCATGTTATTCCCTTTGAATTAGTAATTGATTATAAATTAAAAGACTTAAAAAATAATGTGATTGATAAAGAAAATCGATTAAATGATATAGAGTCAAGAATCAGTGAATTATTTGACAATCTGTCAGAGGATGAAAAAACAGAAATTGAATCTATTTTAACTGAAGAAAATGATGCTTTTGTAGCAAAGGAAGTTGCAAAAAAAGCAAAAGAGTATTTAAAACAATCATTAAGTGAAGGAACAGTAGAGAAAAAAGTAATTGAAGTTAATAATCTTTTTGAGGAACAAAAGAAATTAAATAAAGAAATTAAAAATTGTAATAATGAAATAGAAATTGAAACTCAAAAAGAAATTGAAAATCTAACCTATGATGATATCTGTTATTTATTAAATAAAAAATGGATTATACCAATTATTGAAGGTATTGATAAACTAATAAGTGACATAATAGGTGATTTTACAAAAAATATTGAAAATTTATCCAATAAATATGGTCAAACTTTAAAAGATATTGATGAGGAAATTGAAAAGACAGAAAATGAATTATCTAAAATGATAGATGAATTAACTGGTTCTGAATTTGATATGAAAGGTTTACAAGATTTTAAATCGTTATTTGGAGGTGAATAGGATGTTAAAAGATAAAAAAACTCCAGAAATAAGATTTAAGGGATTTACTGAAGATTGGGAACAACGTAAGTTACTTGAAGTAGCAGATTATAGAAATGGTAAAGCACAT
>ERZ777011.1209-NODE-1209-length-29487-cov-3.364195_pt1 | contig 29487 bp, 26 predicted proteins | sample MGYA00374964_ERZ777011 | MGnify/ENA primary metagenome ERZ777011 (study PRJEB29310, sample SAMD00008975) | mouse gut metagenome | study: EMG produced TPA metagenomics assembly of the Metagenome analysis of fecal microbiota from mouse which was promoted... | reverse complement strand
ATGCAGAAACCGCAAGCATCGATAATCTGTTTGATTCTTTATTGGGGAAAGCCGATACTGTTTTTATCAGTCAACATAGCTCAGCTGAAACAAGCGAAAGATTCTCGAATTACTTAGGTAAATATCAAAAAATGGAGGTTAACAACACCTTTACCACCGGTGATACATACTCGACTTATGGTCAGATTTTACCGGGTTCAAGCAATACAAACATATATGGGATTCAATGTGTAGATCGTCCGCGTGTAGAGGAAAGCGAAATAACCGGGTTATCTTCCAATACGTTGTTTATTAAAAAGGAGCGCCGCAGTGAGATTATTAAGGCACATTGTATAAGCGGTAATGCTAGAGGGACTTATACCGAGCCTAGACGTCGTTTAACTCAAACCAGATCGACTAATCGAACGAATTGGGTTTTATTCGTTTTCCTTCTCATTTTTACACCTCCGATTGGATTGCTTTATGGGTTCATAACGAGCGGAAGAAGAGGTAAAATTGTATTTGGTATATTGCTGTTACTGCTTATTGCATTGTTTGTTACTGGTATTATTCTCGTAACCACTCAAGGTTATTAACTAGTCAGTATTGTAATCATTAAAAAATTTAGGGCAAATGAATTCATGAAAAAATGTGTAACGCAGGAAAAGATGCGATATCTTGTTCCAAACGAAGTTAATAATTTCTGGTCAGCTCATAGGCGATTTATATTCCTATGTACTATTTTAACTGCGGTGATTTTTGTCCTAGCATTAAGCTTAGCAGTCATTATAAACATACAAAAGCTAGAACCTAAAATTTCTTTTGTTTTTTGTTGTGAAGTTGATGATTATGACTCTGTTGTGGCATCAACAGAAAAATACACAGATAAATATGCTATTTATTTTATTAGATATGAAGATCAATTTAAAAAATTAGATGGTGGCAACGATAATACATATGATTTATCATCACTGGGATTATCAGAAAATTTTGATATAACTAACTGGCAATATAAAGACGAATTACTGTATATTATGAATAAGGATTTATCGTATAAGTATACCACCCTTGATCTTCTTAGATTTAATACAAGCGGTCGAATTGATTTCAATTGGACTCCTGGAACAATTTTAAATGCTGAAGCGATTGTAAACATAATCGAATCGGTTGCGAGTATATTATGAAAAGTATATCTATTTTTGTATCTAGTACATTTAATGACATGCAGAGTGAGCGTGATTTAATTAGAGAAAAAATTGCGCCCGAGATAGAAAAGTACATAAATAAGTTTGGCTATTCCATCGAATTTATAGATCTGAGATGGGGAATTAACACACAATCGATAGATGAAAATGAAGCCAACAAAAAAATCTTGCGCACATGCTTTTCCGAAATAAAAAAGACGAAGCCGTTTTTTATTGCTTTGGTTGGTGAGAGGTATGGATGGATTCCTGATAAAGAGGATGTTTTAGCAGCTTTTCAAAGCGAAGGGATACAGACAGATAGTTCTGACACAGAAAAGAGTATAACAGAGCTTGAAATTGCCTGTGCAACCAAGTTATATGCTCAGAAAGACAGATGCTTTTTCTATTTCCGAGATAAAATTGACTATGGTGATGATTTAACCGCAAAAAATACTTTTGTATCGGATTCTACTCAGCAGAAAAAAATCTCACAACTAAAGAAGAGTATAAACGATAAATATGACGGGCAAATTCGAAACTATTCAGCTAGTTGGGATCAATCTAAGCAAAGAATTGTAGGCTTAAATAAGTTTGAAGAGCAGTTATATAATGATTTACTTGTTGCAATCAATGACGAATTAAAAAATGTAGTTAAACCTGATAACTCTATTGAAGAAAGTATCAATATAACTGATTCAGCCATTGTCACAATGTCTGGAATGTTTTCCGGTAGGCAGTCAGTATTAAATAACATTGAGAGTTTCTTGCATGGCAACTCTCAATTAATGTGCCTTGTCGGAGAATCGGGTTGTGGTAAAAGTTCTGTTTTAGCTAGAATAGCTGACTTAAATATAAAAGAAGGGAAATGCGTTGTTCCCTTTTTTGCCGGAATAGATGACTTTTCTACTACAGTAGAAAACATGGTAAAGTCTTCAATTTTAAGATTAAGCAATTACTTGCATACAGAGTTATGTTTCGATCCCAAAGCTGAAGAATTTGATTATAAGGAGTTATTGTCACAATTTTTTAATTTACTCAATAAGGCATCATTGTCATCGCAAGTGATAGTTGTTGTAGATGCATTAAATCAATTATTAAGATCCCCATTGGAAGAGAAACTCAAATGGATTAATCTATTTGCGCTGAATCCAAATGTAAAGATAATTGTTTCAAGCACAAATGACTATTACCAACTTAATATTGTTAAATCTTTAAATGCTGATTTTTTAAACTTAGAATTCTTTTCTGTAAGTGATATCGAAGAAGTAACTAAGCATTATTTTTCGATGAACCATAAAGAAATTGATACCCAAGTGTTATCAGCTATAATGAATAAAAAAAGCAATGAACTTAACTTGTGTTCATTGCCAGTTTATTTGCTAACTGTACTTCAGCAATTAAATAATATTGATGGTGATGACTTTAGTGCTATACATAATAGGGAACGTGAACTTGGCGAATCTGCGTCCGATGCAATTATAAATTATTTAACCGAAATTGTAACCACCGCCCCTGATGAAATAGGAGCACTTTTAGATGTTTCCCTGGATCGTGTTGCAAAGAAAGTGGGGGATTTAGCGTATCTATTTTCTAATGTAATAGCACTAAGCAGAAGAGGAATTACCGAGAAATATATTGCAAAAATTTGCTCGCATTTGAATATTGATTTCGATTCAATAAGTTTTTCGTATTACAGAAAGCTAATGAAAAACAATTTGTGTGAGCGTGAAAATGGTTCTTGGGATTTTAATCATTCGTTAATTAAAAACTATTTCAAAAATTCTGTTAAAACCGTTTCCAAAGATAAAATCATAAATAGTATGATTTCAATTTTGGAGATAGAGGATAATGCTTCCCAGTTCAAAAAAACGGATTTTGTATATTGGCTAAATTTGGGCAATCGATTAGATTTGTTTGTTCCTTATTTTTACGAGCAAAAGAACAATCCGCAAGTATGCGAAGCTTTCTTAAGTGAGTTACAAATAAATCCAACCAGTGAAACCATTGCAAAGCTGTTTTTTCCGGCATCAATCTATACCGGGGTTGTTTGGGATTTCTTTTCGCTCAATATCAAAAACGGATTATTTTCTCATGATGATAGTAATTATCTTGGATGTGAGCTCCTAAACTCTATCTATAGCTATAATTTCAATAGTAATGCTGATAGAGTTAATGCTATCCTTAATACCTATATCGCTCTCAGTATTTCATCAAGAAGAGCAGGGTATTATACATTAGCAATTGATTATCTGAAGATAGCTATTAAACTAAATAAGAAAATCTCTAATGCTCCCATCGACGTTTTAATTTATTCTGAGCTTGCAGAATGTTATTTTGCTCTTGGAAAGGGTATTACAAGTCTGAAATATAGAAAACTAGCTATAGCTGCATGTGCAAATTCTGAAAATGCGCAAGAAGAGCTGCTTAATGAAAACTATTTAGCCTGCGTTCAACGTTCAAAAGAATTAGTATTGAATTACAAGCCAATTAGAGCTTATATCAAAAGCATGGCATCAATCATTGAACAAAACAAACTTGACAATGAACGGGCTGTATTTTGGTCTATTCGCATTTTGCAACAAGCGGAAATAGTTAATATGCCCGTTACCGAACTTAGCTATGAAGTTGCCTTGTGCGATTCATATATTAACGAAAGTAGTAACGACGCTTTTATGTCAGCAAAGGCCGCTTATTCGCTTGCATTAATTTGCTTTAATAGTTCTCCCGAGATTTCAAATCAATATTTGCAAAAGGCACGTTATTATATATTATTAGCTTTAAAGGCTGATAATGATGTAGATAGGCTTTCTTTATATTATAAAATTATTAATCTTGAAATTTTCATGTCAAGATGCACGTCAAAAGATGTTACAGAATTAAATGAAGAAAAACTGAAATGCTTGCAACAATTGATAGTTATTTCGCCAACATTTAATGTCGCTGATGATTTTTTGCAGATAACAAGAACATCTCGGAACGGTGCCTCATCGAGTTATGATAAAGAAACATATAATTCAGCAAAATTGCTACGTAGAAAGCTATCACAAGGTCAAACATCTGCAGAGCAGAAGGTAATCAATAAAATTCTGTTCGCAATTGCCGTCACAGTGTCTTCTGTATTTTTACTTATCATGCCGATTTTCTTCTCTATCTTTCGAGCATACGTTGGTATGATTTTTAAAAACAGCTCAATTTATAGCGTTTTTATGACATATTACATACCGGCAACAATTGAAAGTCTATTTAATATGTTCGCCGGGTTCACATTATACGGCATCATACGATTAGTTAGAGTAGGGCATGACTATCTTACAAAAAAACTATGGATAAAGCGTACCTGCATCTTTTTTACTATCACAATACTTCTGATCTTTATTCATGCATTAGACTGGAACTATCTGAAGAGCTATTCATCTTTAAATAATTATGAATATCTCTCTGTTGGGTTGCCGTATGTCTTCTTGTTATTCATGCAAGTAGTTCCGTTAATCTTAATAGCGAATACGATTATGGATTATATTTCTATAGGTCGCTGGTCACATAGCAGACGTATGAACTATAATAGATTTCAAATCTCCTATAAAAAGACCATGCTAAACATTTTGGAAGAGGTAGGTTTTTATGGTGTGGCATATGGGCTTTTTTATCTGTTTAATACAATAAACAACAATAATCACTATCGAGGCATGGTTTTATATAGCACTACAATTTATAACTATATAATGATCGCTTTAGCAACATTGCTTATGGTAAAAACAATTTATTACACAATAATATTCATTGTATTGAGAAAATCAAATGCTAAAACATTTAAGAATTAATTACCTAATAATTGCATTCATATTTATAGTTATCTCGGCCTTAGGCATATTCTGCGCTTTTACAATTAGCAATAGAATTTCTATGGCTGCATTTATGTATGGCGCTGGTTCAGAGACCGATCCATATAGAATATATGACGGTAATCAGCTCTATAGTCTTTGCGAAGTGTCTCAAAGCTCAAATGCAAAAGAGTGGACAAAAGGCAAGCATTTTGTTTTATATAATGATGTTGCATTAACTAATTATGGAGCCCTAGAAGGCTCCACTGATGGCTTTTATGGTATCTTAGATGGCAACGGACATACTATAACAATAGTTCAAGGCGCATTATTTTATTTGTTAGGTCAAAACGCTTCAATTAAAAATGCAAATTTTAGAATTAACGTCACAGGTACCGCAAAAAAATATAATTATGGTATATGCCGAAGAATTAGTCCTGGTGCTACAATAGAAAACTGCAATGTAACTGGAACCATTGATTTGGACTGTTCTATGAGGCCGGGTGGGGCAACATCATCGACCTACATAGGTGGGTTTTGTGTCTTTAATGGGGGGAAGATTATAAACTGCAGTTTTGACGGACAAGTGATTGATTCTACCGATAAGTTTTATCACGGCTCTATAAATTTCGGTATTATGGCTGTGAACGGTGGCTCAATTGAAAATTGTACTGTAAATGCTGATATTGATATTTATGCAGATGCTATGTTAAGTGAATTCGGTGGCATCGCATATGAAAGTAAACTGACCGGTTGTACTTTTAATGGTACTTATAAAATAACTTGTAGCACTGCATCAAGTATGGCGGGGATGGTGGTTAGACTGTATGCCTTGTCTGAAGAGTGTTCCAACTGTATTTTTAACGGGAATGTTATTGTTGATTATCAAAACCGCAACTGGTCGCGACACAGCATAAGAATATCATCATCTGAAAGCGACTATATTCATAATGGCGAAATAAAAATACTAAATAAGCCCAATAGCGGAGAAGAATGATTTACATAACAGGTGATACGCACGGTCTACAAGACTTTTATAAATTACATATTTTTGCAGGAGAACATCCCGAACTTAACTATGATGATTATGTTATTATTGCTGGTGATTTCGGGGCAGTCTGGAATAGCAAAACCTTAGCGGCAGATTTAAAACCATATACAGAGCTGCCGTTTACTGTGCTTTTCGTAGATGGAAATCATGAGAATTTTGATCTAATCGAAACATTTTCGATTGAGGAATGGTGTGGAGGAAAGATTCATAAGATTAGACCAAATATCATTCATTTAATGCGTGGTCAAGTTTTTGAAATTAACGGTAACACGATATTCACTTTTGGTGGCGCAACAAGTATCGATAAGCATATGCGCAGAGAAGGATTAAGTTGGTGGCCACAGGAACTACCTACATATGAAGAACTTGATGAGGGCATATCGAACCTAAAAAAGTATGGATACAAAGTCGATTATATAATTACTCATTCTTGTAGTGAACGTGCGCTAATGTATCCACAAATACGAAATTCGGCTACTCTAAAATTGTCCTGTCCAGAAAGTCAGATGCTGTCATACATTGAAGAAAATGTTGAATATAAGCACTGGTATTTTGGACACTTTCACATTAATGCACGATTGAGTGACAAGTATACCGTTCTGATGGAAAACATAATCAAACTCGGTGAGTAATTTGACTGTTAATTATGACTTATACCAAATCAAAAGTAAAGTATAAAATTTCAATTATTGGAGATTCGATATCAACTTATATAGGATTTAATCCTTACGATTACCCCGTTTATTATAAAGACGATAGAGCATATGACAATGAAATCGAAAGCGTAGATGATACTTGGTGGAAGCAAGTAATAGATAACGTCGGCGGAGAGTTATGCGTAAATAATTCTTATTCCGGCAGTCTTGTCGCAGGGAACTATGAATCTTCCGCTTGTTCTGCAGAACGTTGCTCTATGTTACATACTTCTGATGTAACGCCAGATATTATTCTGATTTATATAGGTACGAATGACCGTGGGTTTGAGGTTAACGTTGGCATTGAGTCGCCAAACGATACCCAAAATTTTTACGGCGCTTATCGTGCTATGTTGAGACAATTAAAGACAAATTATCCTGCAGCTAAAATAATATGCGCCACACTGCTTATGGGCAAATTAAAGGATACTGTTGATCTTGCTTACGATCGCTTTATGAGAGAGGACAACCGATATAATGAAGCAATAAGATTAGCCGTAAAAGAGGAGAGCTGTCTATTAGCCGACATTGCACGTTCGGATGAGCGCTACGAAACCTTAGACTACTGCCATCCGACAAAATGTGGACATAAACTCATAGCGGATCTTTGGGGAAAAGCACTAAAAATCTTGCTTTAACTCAAATTAGGTCGATTTATATCGCTTTATAAAGTATTTAGTCGAAATTTCCCCATAAAGAGACACAGGACGACAAAATATTTAAAAAAAAACGGTTGTAACTTATTGACATTTACTCATGTTTTCGTTAATGACCCTACAAGGGGTTACGGAATAGGTATAGACAAAATGTTAAGTTCATATTAATTGTTAATTCCTCATATAATTGTATATGAGGAATTTGTCTTTTAAATGGTGTAAATGGGATAAAAGGTATTTTATTGCCGCACTGATTACATTAATATGCTCTATTATATGTGGCATAATACTATATAAATTTGTTTCTATTAATATCTATTTCAATAATTATGCAAAAGACTATATATATTATATCTTTAATTTCAAAAATTCCAAAATATTAATTTCTCATTTTTTAAGCGAACTTTTTTATTTTTATATATTTTTTTCAATAGGGTATTTTACAAAATTCAAATACGTTACGCTTTTATTTATATTCCTGCGCGGTCTGTATTTTTCCGTATATACGGCAATTTTAATAGGATTTAACGCTTTCGGCGGTGTTACCGTAGCCGTGTTGGTATTCATACCGATCTCGTTGATATCAATATTTTTATGTTGCGTAATAACAGATTGTTGCAAGATCGTTAACAAGAAATATGTTTTTTTTCTTCCTCTGATTTTGGCGGCGGTCAACACATTTGTTTTGCTTGTTATGGTTAATGTGGTATTTAGAGTAATTATCGTAATAGTATAATTTAAATGTTTATTCTCATACTAAGGGTATGAAAAAGATATTAACAATATTGTGCAGCGCGTGCGTAGCGGCGGCTGGAACCGTAATGTGCGGCTTCGAGGTTAAAAGCAATGAGGCGGATAATCTTACCGCAGACTGCAAATCGGCCTATTTGATGGATTTTAATTCGGGTGAGTGCATTTATAAACAGAATGAAACCAAACGCATGCCTATCGCAAGTGTGTGCAAAGTAATGACTTTGACGCTGTGCATGGATGCGCTGGCTTCCGAGCAATTGTCTCTTGACGATAAAATAACGGTAAGCGAAAGTGCTTCGGGTATGGGAGGTTCTCAGGTTTTCCTCGGCACAGGATGCGAATATACAGTTGATCAATTAATCAAAAGCATAGTAGTATGTTCGGCAAATGACAGCTGTGTGGCGTTATCGGAAACAATAGCGGGAAGCGAAGAAAGTTTTGTTGCTAAAATGAACAGTAAAGCCCACAAGATATCAGCCCTACACATAGACTGCACTGGTTTGCCTAAACCGACACAATATTCGTGTGCGCGTGACGTTGCGCTGATGTTTAAAAACCTTATTAAATACGAAAATTATTTCAATTACAGTAAAGTTTGGCTTGAAGATTTTATTCACCCCGACAACAGGACAACTTCAATGACCAACACAAATAAACTTATAAAAAAATATTCGTTCTGTGACGGAGGCAAAACCGGTTTTACGAACGAGGCGGGATTCTGCCTTGCGGCTACGGCAAAAAAGGATAACATGCGTTTAATTTCCGTCGTTCTGGGCGCAGGCAGCAGCGACGTCAGATTTGCCTCTACGATAAACATGTTTAATTACGGCTTTGCAAACTATAAAAACAGAATAGTTTTGGATAAAGACGTTACTCTGAACGACGAGTTCACGGTTTCGGGGGGCAAAAAGAAAAGCTTTGCAGTATGCCCCGAACGTAACGTATATGTTTTTTCCGCAAACGATAAGTCCCCTGAAATAACTCATAACGTTTTTGATTATAAGGTAAAGGCTCCCGTAGCTATCGGGCAAGTTGTCGGAAAAATAGAAGTTTATAAGGACGGTATACTGTGCGACACGGTAAACGTGGTTTCGGCAGAGCACGTTAAAAAGGCAACTTTCGGCGATAATTTTGTAAATATTTCCGATAACTGGGCATTATAAATTTTTATAAAAGTTTAAAGCGGCGGCGCAACTCAGCGGCGCCGAATTTTTTATGTTTTAATAGGCTTTAATATATTTGACTATTTTTTTCGATTTTGCTAAAATCATTTAGTATTAACGTGCTATCGGAGTTTCAATGAACGAAAGAGATACTTTAAAAATAAATACTGCAGGACATTTGGAAATAGGCGGCGCGGATTGCGTTCGGCTTGCCGAGGAATTCGGTACGCCGTTGTATGTTTACGACGAAACTCATATACGTAACATGATGCGCGTATACAAAAACACACTGGAAAATGAATATAGCGGAAAAGGACTTGTACTGTACGCTTCCAAGGCTTTTTGCTGTTCGGCGATATATAAAATAGCCATGCAGGAAGGTATAGGTATAGACGTTGTTTCCGGCGGGGAACTCTATACTGCCCTAAAAGCCGGTTTCCCCGTCGAAAAAATTTATATGCACGGCAACAATAAGTTGAGCAGCGAACTTGAATTGGCTTTGGATAATAAAATCGGTACGATTGTTATTGATTCGTTTTCCGAAGCAGATAAGCTTGACGAGCTTGCCGCCGAAAGATCAATAATTCAAAACGTTTTAATACGTGTCAATCCCGGGATAGAGGCGCATACGCACGCATTCGTTCAGACTGCGAGAACCGACAGTAAATTCGGTTTCAGTATATTTGACGGAACGGCGGAAAAAATAACAAAATATGTACTTGCCAAGAAAAATTTAAATCTGTCCGGTTATCATTGTCACATAGGTTCGCAGATATTCGAAGAGCAATCGTTTGTTCTTGGCGCCGAAAAGGTTATGGATTTTATTGCGCAAATAAAACGCCAAACCGGATTCGAAGCGGAGACGCTGAATATCGGCGGTGGTTTCGGGATTTGGTACACGGACGAAGATCCGAAGCTGAAATTGTCGGATTATTCCGCATATCTTAAAGAATTAATTGCAGCAGTCAAGCGAAAGGCCAAAGAAAATTCTTTAAAATTGCCCGAATTGATTATCGAACCGGGCAGATCGGTCATAGGCGAAGCGGGCATAACATTATATACCGTCGGCGCAATAAAGGATATACCTAATGTTAAGAAATATGTTGCGGTTGACGGAGGAATGTTTGAAAATCCCAGATACGCGCTATATCAGTCTAAGTATACGTTGTTATTGGCCAACAGGGCAAACGAGAAATGTACAGAGAAAGTATCCGTTTCGGGCAAATGCTGTGAAAGCGGAGATTTGATTGCCGTCGACGTCGCGCTTCCCGAAGCGCATGTCGGTGATGTAATGGCTGTATTTTCAACGGGCGCTTATCATTATTCAATGGCAAGCAATTACAACAGAAATTTTGTTCCGCCCGCAATTTTGGTTAATAAAGGTAAAGCAGAGTACATTGTAAAACCTCAGAATTATGAGGATATTATCAGGAACGACGTTGTTCCCGAAAGATTAAAGTAACCGGGCAAAAATCATGTCAAATAAAACTTACGAAAATTTTGAATCCGTTGTGGATTACAATACAGTACTGGACGATTTTGAAGGTCCGCTCGATTTGCTTTTGCATCTTATCAACATAGCTCAGATTAGAATCGAGGACGTCTTTGTTTCCAAAGTAACGGAGCAGTTTCTCGATTATATTGAATTTATGAAAACGCAACCGAGAAGGGACGTTGATAAGGAAAGCGAGTATCTTGCGTTGGCGGCGCAAATAATTTACATAAAGTCCAAAAGCATGGTACCGGCGGTTGAAGTTGCCGGTGAGGAAATGGGCGGCTCGGAATCGGAAAAGCTGGCTTTAATTGAACAGTTGAAACAACGTGAGTACGAGCTGATTAAAGAAGAAACGCCGAAGCTTAAAGATCTTGAAACAATAGGCTATTATTTTAAAGAACCGGAATCCGATTTCAGCAAGGTAAAAATAGTTTATAAAGATTTTAACGTAAACGCGCTTTTGGAAGCTTTTGCAAACTTAATGTTGCGGAACGAAAGCTTGCAAAGGGAAAAGGTAAAAATAAGGGAAATTCCGAAAGACGTTCATACGGTTGAAGAAAAAGTCACTTTAATACGCGATACGCTTGTCGAGAAAAAGGAAGTCGAATTTGACAGCTTGTTTACAACTTTTTCAAGAAGCGAAATAGTTACAACTTTTCAGGCTCTGTTGGAAATGCTTAAACATCAATTTATTCTTGTCAATCAGGAGCATTCTTTCGGAACGATAATAATAAGACTTAACCCCGATTGGGATTTAAAGGATGTTACAGATGAACAGTTTGACCAATATAATTGAGGCGGTAATATTTGCGTCCGGAGAAGCTGTGCCGGTAAAATATATAGTCGAGAAGTTGGGTTGCTCGCTTAAAGAAGTAAATGCCGGCGTGAACGAATTAAAAGAAAAATACGGCGGCGAGAGCGGAATACATCTGCTTACGTTCAACGGGAAATTACAGTTTGCAACAAACCCGCAGTACAAGCAACCCGTTTCAGAAGTTTTGACGCCTATCAAAGAAAAAGAATTTACTAAAACCATACTGGAATGCGCTGCTATCATCGCTTATAAACAGCCGATAACCAAGCCGGAGCTTGAAGAGATAAGACAAGTCAGTTGCGATTATGCTATACATACGCTTTTGGAGCTTGAAATGATAGTTCCTTGCGGAAGAAAAGACGCTGTCGGAAAGCCTATAATGTATTCCACTACAGATAACTTTCTTAAAAGATTTAAACTTAATTCCATTGACGAGTTGCCCGATTATGACGAACTTATGGCCCAGATAGCCGAACTTAACAGTTCATTGTTAACGGAAGACGAAGAAGATATACCGAAGCCGAAGCAACGCCGAATGAGGCGGAAAATACGACGATAACAGATGAGGACGGCTTTGAAATTCCTGATCATTTGACTGATGAGGACGATATAATTAAGATAGACTGAATACGGTGTAAAATTTACGGAGACAATTTTTATTGTCTCCGTTTTTGTATATTTAAAAGTTGCTTTACAAATAATATTTGTATGAACGATGCTATCGTTTATACCGTAACAGCATTATTTGCATTGATAATTTTTCCTGTTCACGTTTACAATTATTTGTATCTGAATACCGAAATAAAGTATGCAAGCATTAATGCAGGTATTTATAGAATAAATTTTTTTAATGCAAACACAGTAGAAAACAACCCCGGCGAAATGCAGATAAACGGTAAAAAGAAAAAAATAGATCCTACCAAATTCAGCATTGACTATTATAGGATTTTTAACCGGCTATGCATACACAAAATCGTACAATTGGGTGATTACGGGGTAGGGGACGAAAAAAAAATTTATGTCCTTATAGTACAGAACGCTTTAACAAATGCCATATACAATTTCTTAAAAATCAACGGTAATCATTGTAAGTTAAAAAATTATACCGTTTTGAATGAAGAACACTCTGAAATAAGATATTACGCAAAAGCTATAACAATATTAAACATTATCGTTTTAATAAAAATATTTTCAATAATTATAACGGAGAAATTAAATGAACTCAAAACTTAAAAAGAATAAAGAAAAGGAATTTGACTCCCCGACAATATCAATCGAGAAAGTAGCCGGTGCCGATACCGTAATAGGCAAATCAATTGTTACCGTAAGCGGTACGGAGGTTATACCTATATCTTCGGTTACGGTAATAAATTTGAGCGGTGGCGGCGAATACGGCGACGTTAAAACCTACAAAGAAACAGACGGATTTCAAGTGGCGGGGGGGAACGGTACGGTCATTACTGTTAAACCTAAAGGCTTTCTTGTTGACGACGGTTCCGGCTGTAAGCTGCTGAAGGTAGATGACGGTGCCATTGATACTTTAATAGATAAAACAGGAGAATTAATTCACAAACTTTCAAACAATGCGTAAAGTAGTACTATGTATACTGTGCATATTTACAGTTTTGGCTTGCTATCAGCTTAACTCCGGCAATAAAGCGCAGGCATCTGCACAGTCTGAAATCGCCATGGAGTTAACAACAGGGACCGCATTGCTGGAAGGAAACGCCGACGCAAGGCGACCTATGGCCAGTACAACCAAAATACTAACGGCAATAATAATTTTAGAAGATTGTGACCTTGACGAAGTTATTCAGGTTCCAGATGAAGCCGTAGGTGTAGAAGGGTCAAGTATTTATCTGAAAAAAGGCGAAAAAATAGATATAAGAGATCTTTTATACGGACTAATGCTTCGGTCGGGAAACGATAGCGCCGCCGCTTTAGCTATACATCACAGCAAAAGTATTAAGGCTTTTGCGGAAGTTATGACAGAGCGGGCAAAAAAAATGGGGGCGGTTAATTCCAATTTTAAAAATCCCAGCGGATTACCCGATGAAGAGCATTATACAACAGCCCGCGATTTATGCAAAATAGCATGTTACGCCATGCGCAACGACCAATTTAAAAAAATAGTCGAAACAACTGATTACACCGGTAAATTCAGGACCTATACAAATAAGAATAAAATGCTTCGTTTATACGAAGGGGCAAACGGGGTGAAAACCGGTTATACTTTAAAAGCGGGCAGGTGCTTGGTTTCTTCGGCGGTGCGTAACGGTATGGATATAGTTTGCGTTGTGTTAAACTGTCCGGACATGTATGAAAGAAGCTGCGCCATATTCGATAATTGTTTTAATAAATATAAATTGCTAAATCTTTCGTCAAATAAGGTATTTATGTGTAACAAAGTACTTTGTAAACTAAAAGAAAATAAGAGTATAATTGTAGAATCTAATAAGACAATCGACTATAAGGTTTTGCCATATAAAAAAATTACCGATAATGCAGTCGGCGAGTTAAAAGTTTACAGTGAAAACAGCTTGATTTTTAATGAAAAATTGTATAGTATATAAGTGCAAGTAATTTATAGGACTATACAGATGAGATTAAATAAGTTCCTGGCAGCTTCCGGAGTAGCATCCAGGAGAGACTGCGATGAAATTATTAAAAAAAGACAAGTAACCGTTAACGGTAAAATTGCGGAAGTGGGTATTGACGTTAACCAGGATGACGAAGTATGTTTAAACGGTGAAATCATCACCTTAAAAACAAACGAATACTACATTCTTAATAAGCCCAAAGGCTATATTTGCAGTGTATCGGACGATAAAGGCAGAAAAACCGTCTTGGACTTGATGCCTAAAAATGTCGGAAGAATTTATCCGGTGGGTAGACTCGATTACGATAGCGAGGGCTTGCTTATATTAACTACCGACGGCGAGCTTGCACAATATTTAACTCATCCATCAAACGAAATACCGAAAACTTATCTTGTTAAAATCGAAGGCACATTTACGGAAAGTGCATTAAATCCCATAAGAAGCGGTATCGAAATAGACGGTTATAAAACAAAAAAATGTAAAGCACATATTGTTGAAACCAATAAAGATTATACAAAAATTCATATTACGATAATCGAGGGGAAAAACAGAGAAATCAGAAAAATGTTTTCCGCGATAGGAAAAGAGGTTACACTGCTTAAAAGAATTAAAATAGGCGAACTTTCTTTAAGAGGATTGGACAGAGGTTCTTTCAGAAAGCTTAGTAAACAGGAAGTATCTTATTTAATGTCATTATAAAAAAGAAGCGGACATAATGAAAGATTGGTTTACGATTGATAAGATAGACGACACAACCTATATCATAAGCGAATACCGCCATTGGGAAGAAACGCACTGCTATCTTCTAATCGGGAGTAAGCGTTGTCTTTTGATTGATACGGGACTGGGCATTTGCAACATTTACAAGCAAGTACGCAAATTGACCGATAAACCCGTTACCGCCGTTGCAACTCATATTCATTGGGATCATATAGGCGGACATAAATTTTTCCCCGATTTCTATGCGCACAGAGCCGAGTTGGATTGGCTGAACGGCAAGTTTCCGCTTTCTATTCAAACCGTACGTGATATGGTTATTGACCGTTGCGATTTACCCAACGGCTTTGACGTTTCCAAGTACGAAATGTTTCAGGGATCGCCGACTTCGGTTTTGGAAGGCGGAGAAATAATCGACATGGACGATAGGAAGATCGAAGTCCTGCATACCCCGGGACATTCGCCCGGACACCTTTGTTTTTGGGAACAAGAACGAGGTTACATATTTACGGGTGATTTGATTTATAAAGGCACTTTATTTGCCTATTATCCGTCCACAGACCCAGTTGCTTATCTTAATTCTCTCGAAGTGATTGCGGCATTGCCGACTAAACGGCTGTTTCCTGCTCATCATTCGCTTGATATACAACCCGAAATTGCAATTAGAATGAGAGATGCTTTTCGTGAGCTGAAAGCACAAGGCAAACTTCATCACGGCGCAGGAACTTATCGCTACGGCGATTGGTCAGTTTGGTTATAAATTATGTTAGTTAAAAGCTCCCGAACAACTTGTTCGGGAGCTTTTTTGTAATAGCGTGAAAGCAAAACTCAAAAAATTTTGATTTTTAATCTCTATTGGAAGTGCGTTTTGTTATCCTTTTTTATAATCTTAAATACTTCGTAATAAACCGACAACTTTGCCGATAATTGCAACGTTTTCGAATACAAAATCCTGCATTGTATCATTTTCCGGATGAAGAATTATCTTGCCGTCACGTTTAAAAAATCTTTTAACGGTCGCGCTTTCCTCGACCAACGCAACAACGATATCGCCGTTATCGGCATTTTCCTGTTTTTTAACGACAATTTTATCTCCGTCGAACATTCCTATATTTATCATTGAGTCGCCCGAAACCGTAAGCATGAATAAATCTTCACCGGCAAAAAAGTTACCGGGGATAGAATAGAAATCTTCATAATTTTCCGTAGCAAAAATAGGCTGACCTGCCGCAACGGTACCAACCAAAGGAACTGTTTTTATGCTACCTTGTTTCAAAGAGACGGCGCGGTTTTTACAATTGACTTTATTTAAAACCCCGCGTTTAACAAGTTCGTTAATATAGGTGAAAGCGGTAGCGGTAGACTTTAAATCGCACGATTTACAAATATCCCTGACCGTCGGGGCATAACCGTATTGTGTAATATAGCTTTTAATGTACTCAAAGACCTGCTCGCTTTTATCGATATTACGTTTCATAATTTAACCTCAATTAAATTATATCATTAAAAAATAAAATAAGCAAACATTTGTTCCTGTATTTTGTTGTTTTTTCGCTTAATTTGTATTATAATCATAGAAAAGTAGAGGGATTGTAGTGTATGACTGAAAAATCGGAAAAATGTGTTTTATATGACAGAGCTTGTATAGGTTGCATGGAATGTGATATTTGTGACTTAAATCCCGATAAAATTTGCGACAATTGCGGAAAATGTCTTGATATAAAAGACAGTGCAGTGATTAAAATCGATAAAATATTGCTCGACAACAACGAGGAGTGATAGATATGAATATACTCGTAAGCGGACTTTTAAATACCGAAACCGACGTCGCTGTGCGTCAGTTTCCGATCCCGTATTATCCGATAGACTATAACTTTTTCGGCATAAACACGTTTGTGGGCGGAGTGGCTTTTAATATCGCAAAAGCCTTGACTGTTTTAGGCGACAACGTACGCTTAGCCTCGTTGATCGGGCGCGACATTACTGCAAACCAAATCAAAAGCGAATTACAGGAATTGTCGATTGACACTAAATTTATTAAGCAAAAACTTGACAGAACGCCTAATTCCGCTGTTTTATACGATAATGAAGGTAAAAGACAGATTTACTGTGATCTGAAAAATATTCAGGAAACTGAGTATGAATTTGAACGCTCAATGTTAAAAGATATTGATTTAGTCGTAGCTTGCAATATCAATTTCAATCGTCCGCTTTTGCGAATAGCAAAGGAAGAGGGGAAGCCGATAGCAACAGACGTACACGTTCTTTCCAATATCGAGGACGAATTCAACTGCGAATTTATGAAATATGCCGATATCCTGTTTTTAAGCGACGAGAATATCGGCGGAAATTATCAAGATTTTATTTTTCAATTAGCAAAAATCTATAATAATAAAATTATAGTTTTAGGGCGTGGCGGAGAAGGTGCGGCAATTTATACTCAAGAATCGGACAGTATCGCCGAATTTCCTGCTTTCAAAACCGAGAAGATAGTAAATACCGTAGGCGCAGGCGACTCGTTGTTCAGCGCTTTTTTACACTATTACATTAACGGATACGAAGTGTATGAGGCTTTGCGCAGAGCGCAAATTTTCGCCTCGCATAAAATTACCTGTAACGGAGCATCTAACGGCTTTTTATCGGAAAAAGAAATTAATAAAATAGCAGAAAATTATTGATCTTCTGGTTTCAGTTTCACCTTACCCACAACAGCGCGCCGATTGTCATCGCTTATTGCCGCGTAGTGTTTTCTGGTTGTATTTACGTCTTTATGCCCCAAAACGTCGGCTACTATATAAATATCGCCAGTCGCCTTATATAATTGCGTACCGTATGTGGAACGCAATTTGTGAGGCGAAATTTTTTTAAGCGGAGAAACAATCTTGGCGTATTTTTTTACAAGATTTTCAACTGCGCGCACTGTAATTCTTTTCATTTGTGAGGAAAGAAACAGAGCGTTGCTCTCATTAGCGTTCTGCGAAAGATTTTCTTTCTGCTCAAGATAACGGGAGAGGGCGGAAGCTACTTCGTCATCAAAATAAAGTATCGATTTGCTGCCGCCTTTGCGAGTTACTATAAACGAATTATCTTTAAAATTCAGATCCCCGTTATTAAGTCCGACAAGTTCGCTGATTCGTATGCCCGTTCCCAGAAAAAGCATCAATATTGCAGTATCACGAACCTTATTTTTTTGATGATATGCTATTTGATGAGCAGTTAAACCCGATCCGCTTTCCGCCGTGTCAATAATATCGAAAACTTCGTTTGCGTCAAGTCTGATTATAGGTTTTTCGTGAATTTTAGGAGTTGCAACTTTTGCGGAATTGTCTACACTGATAAAACCTTTGTTGAAAAAATATTTAAACATAGCACGTACAGAAGACAATTTACGCGCTTTTGCCCTGTCGTTACAGGAGTGATCCCTGCCGCCATAGCGGTAATGGGAGAGGAAGCTTAAAAAATATTCTATATCATTGCTTGTAACCAATTCAAGATCAGTTAAAACAAATTCCTGAATTTTTTTATTTCCATTGAATTTTTTATTTTGCAAAAAATAGAAGAAAATTTTCAAATCATGCGCATAGTTCAATCTTGTCAGAGTACTTGTCTGACTGTCTATTGCGAGAAAGTAGTCACAGCAAAACGGCGGCAATTCATTAATAAGCAAATTGTCAATTGTTTCTAAATTTTTGTTGTTACGTTGAGTGTAAAAATCTTTTTGCATGCTGTCTTCCGATTAATTTAATTTTTTGACGACCTCCCACTTGAAGGGAGGTTTTTAGAATATATTCAACACTTCGTAAAACACAGCTTTTACGAAGTGTTGAGCCCAACCAAAAGAATATCATATCTAAGTCTGTATGTCAACAAAATTTTTACAAAAAAATAAATTGAATAAAATTAAGACAATCGACTATTTATTACAAAAAAATACATTAAAATTATATTATGCGTGACATAGTACAAAACATAGTACAAAACAAGGCCGAACAAATCCGGCCTTGTTTTGTAAAAAATGATTAATTTTTGATTGATTTCAAATTCCAAATGTTTGTTGCATAGTCGTTAATGGCTCTGTCTGCGGCAAATATTCCGGCAGCGGCAATGTTACGCAGAGACATTTGATTCCACTTGGTTTTATTTGACACGTACAACTCGGATATTTCATTTTGCGCCCTGTTATAATCTCCGAAATCAGCCATACACATATAAGGGTCGGCTACTGGTGTTTCTGTCAACAGGTAATTTGCAATATCCGCAAACGATTGCCCGTTGAAGCCGACAATCAAAGCTTCTATAATGCGACGCAGTTTAGGCGATTCATTATAATATTTACTCGAGCTATAACCGGTGCCCCAAATATCGTCAACTTCGTTGGATTTCAATCCGAAGATAAATATATTATCATTTCCGACAGCCTCGGCCATTTCAACGTTCGCGCCGTCGAGAGTTCCGATTGTCAATGCTCCGTTAATCATAAACTTCATATTGCCGGTACCGCTGGCCTCTTTGCCGGCAAGAGAAATTTGTTCTGAAACTTCGGAAGCAGGCATTAATTTTTCAGACATAGATACGTTATAATCTTCCATATAGACGACTGAAAGCTTTTCATGCACCTTTGTATTTTTCTTAATGTCTTCCGAAAGGAAATTAATCAGTTTGATAATTTTCTTTGCCATATCGTACCCGGGCGCTGCCTTTGCCCCAAAAATATAGGTTTTAGGCAAAACGTCCAAATTAGGATTATCCAATAAATCAAGATAAGTGTCGATAATGTTAATTACATTTAATAATTGACGCTTATACTCATGCAGTCTTTTTGCCTGAACGTCAAAAAGCGTCGACGGATCGATAATAACGCCCTGTTTCTTTTTAGCGTATTCGGCAAATTGTTGCTTCTTGATTTTTTTAATTTCGTCCAGCCTTGCGAGTACTGTTTTATCGTTTTCAAATTTTTTAAAGTCGGCAAGCTTCGCCCCGTCCAAAACAAAACCGTCGCCTATACACTCGGTCAACAACTCGGAAAGTTCAGGGTTAGACTGGTTTAACCATCTTCTGTGCGCAATACCGTTCGTTACATTTGTAAACTTTTCGGGAGAAAAATCGTAAAAATCTTTAAATACGGATTTTTTGATTATATCGCTGTGCAGCGCCGAAACACCGTTGACGCTGTGCCCGCCGTAGACACAAAGATTTGCCATTTTAATACGGTCATGCTCGATAATCGACATACGGGAAATCTTAGCCCACTCACCGGGGAACTTATTCCATAATTCTTCGCACAAGCGCCTGTTTATTTCTTTTATAATTGAATGTATTCTGGGAATTGTCCTTTCAATCAGGTCTTCAGACCATGTCTCCAAAGCCTCGGCAAGTACGGTATGATTTGTATATGCGCAGGTTGCAGTGGTTATTGCCCATGCTTGATTCCAGTCGTAGAAATATTCGTCGATAAGAATTCTCATTAACTCTGGAATAGCCATCGCGGGATGCGTATCATTCAAATGTATAGCCGCAAGTTTGGGCAAGTCGTTTAAACTGCCGTATCTGTGCTTATGGTCCTGAACGATATTTTGAATGGACGCCGAGCAAAGGAAATACTGCTGTTTAAGTCTGAGAGATTTACCTGCCATATGATTATCTGCAGGATATAATACTTTCGTCAGCAGGTCAGCGTCATTATCCTCGGTCATTGCCTGATAATAGTCACCCTGGGAGAACAGCTTCATGTTGAAGTCCTGTACGGGTTTGGCCTTCCAAAGTCTTAATACCGAAACGGCTTCACTGTTTTTACCCGAAACCATCATATCGTAAGCAACAGCCTCGATTTCTTTACAGTTAACGTAAGTCGTTTCAAGCCCGTTCTCCGTCCACTTTTCCTCGATTTGTCCGTTGAATCTTACGATAAAAGATTTGTCGGATCTTTGGGTTAGCCATGATTCTCCGCCCGGCAACCAAACATCAGGCAGTTCCATCTGCCAGCCGTCCACTATTTTCTGCTTAAAAAGACCGTATTCGTAACGTAAGCTATATCCCATTGCAGGATAATTACCCGTCGCTAAAGCGTCCATAAAGCATGCGGCAAGCCTTCCGAGGCCTCCGTTGCCTAAGCCTGCATCGGGTTCAAGCTCATACAAATCTTCAAGTTTTAACCCGTAAGAAGCCACAGCCTTTTCGAATACGGAGGTTGCGCTTAAATTGTACAAACTGTTTTTAAGCGAGCGTCCCATCAAGAACTCCATACAGAGATAATATACTCTCTTGGCGCGCTTCGCCTTTACTTTTTTATGAAACTGTTGCCTTTTTTCAAGCAGAATATCACGAACCGACATTACTACAGATTTATAAATCTGATCTTTTGTAGCTTCCGAAGGGGTTACGCCGAAATATCTCGACAGCTTTCCTTTGATTAAATCTTTTACTTCCTTTTCGGTAAAAGTAGTACTCATTATGTTCTCCTGTTTTTTTTAGTAAAATTTATTTAAGCATATCCATATAGAGAGCTTCATACTCTTTTGCTGAATGATTCCAACTGAAATCAGTTGTTGCTGCTCTGTACATAAGTTTTACCCATTCGCTTTTATTTTTATAATCGGACATGGCTTCTCTGATTACAAAAAGCATATCGTGGGCATTGAAGTTAGTAAACGTATAACCGTTTTCCAAAGGTTTAATGCTGTCATACAAACCTCCCGCTTCTCTGACAACAGGTACCGTGCCGTAACGGCAAGCAATCATCTGAGATAATCCGCACGGTTCCGATTTGGAAGGCATAAGGAAGATATCAGAGCCTGAATAAATTTTTCTGGATAAATCACCGTTAAAAACGATATTGGCGCTTAATTTATCCGGATATTTTTTTGCCATTCCGCTGAAAAATCCTTCAAAATGCGCGTCTCCTGTCCCCAAAATTACAACCTGAACATCATCCTGCAACAGCTCTTCAAGAATATTTGTGACTAAATCCAACCCCTTGTGCGATACAAGACGCGTTACCATAGATATTATCGGAGTTTCCGGTTTTTGCGGCAAATTTAATAATTTTTGCAATTCTTTTTTACATACCGCTTTATTCGAAAAATCGTTCGGTGAAAAGTTAGCAAATAAATGCTCGTCAAGTTCGCAATTGTAGCCGATATCGTCTATTCCGTTTAATATCCCTCTGAGTTTAAACTCGTTTTTCCTTATAATAGAATCGAGCCCATGCGCAAAATACGGATCTTTAATTTCCTGTGCGTATCTGGGGCTTACGGTCGAAAATCTTTCGCAACACTCTATTGCGCCTTTCATTAAATTAATCGAGTTATTATATTCGACAAGGTATTTGTAATGGCCGTAAATATCAAACAAATCACACAGCAAATCGAGCGAATACTGCCCCTGATATTCTATATTATGAATAGTGAAAAGCGCCCTGATATACTGGTATTCTTCCCTGAAACAATAATTTGTTTTCAAATATATTGCCGCTAACGCCGCCTGCCAATCATGGCAGTGCATAACGTCGGGATAGAAATTGAGGAACGGCATAATTTCAAGAACGCTTCTTGAGAAAAATGCAAATCTTTCACCGTCGTCATAATAGCCGTAGCAACCGGGACGTTTGAAATAGAACTCGTTATCGATAAAATAAAATGTAACGCCGTCCTTTTCATATGAGAAAATACCGCAGTACTGGTTACGCCAGGCAAGATGCACATATATATTTCCGAGATATGTAAATTTGTCCTTATACTCTTTTTTAATATCAGAAAATAACGGAATAACCACTCTGACGTCGAATTTACCGGACGCAGCAAGCGCTTTCGATAAAGAACCTATTACTTCCGCAAGCCCTCCTGTCGCAATAAAAGGCGTCGATTCCGAAGCAACGAATAAAATTTTCTTTTTATTTAAGGATTTTACTTCTTTAACCTTTTTAGGCGAGGAATCTGTTGCGGTTTTCTTCGGTTTTGCCGTTTGTGGTGTTTTTGTTGCCATAATTCCCTCCAGATAAATTTAAATCAAGGAGCCTTTATTTATGAAATAAGGCTGTTGCTCGCAACCGGCAAGCACTCTGTTATCGCGTATGACCGAATCTTTATCGCTGACGACATAAGCCAGGTTGCAGTTTTCTCCTACTATATTTTCCGACATAATCACACAGTTTTTAACCGTACTGCCTTTACCTATTTTAACTCCGCGGAAAAGAATACTGTTTTCAACCGTACCCTCTATAAGGCAACCGTCGGAAATAAGAGAATTTTTGACCTTTGCCGTTTCCGTAAGCTTTGCAGGCGCACTGTCGTTGATTTTCGTATATATGTCTCTGTCTCCGAAAATTTCGTTTCTGACGTCTTTCTTGAGAAGGTCTGCGTTCGCCTTAAAATAAGCGGAAAGCGAATCGATGTTTGCATAATATCCTTCATATTTGTAGGCGTACATTTTAAGACTGTTGACGCCTGCACACAAAATATCCTTAGCAAAGCTTTTATGACCGTTTTGAATTGCGCTTTGAATTAATCTGATTAAAAACGATGTGCGCGCCACCATAAGATTGATGTAATTGTTCGTACATTTTCCGACAGGAGTATTGTTTATTTCGATGCCGGTAATTCTGCCTGTCTTATCCGTACCGAAAGTCAAATACTGGTGAACAGCTTTTATTTCATGCTCGTGATAAGCCATAGTGATATCGGCATTCTTTTTTATGTGGTAATCAATTAATTTACTGTAATCAAGTTTATAAACCGCATCACTGTCGGCAAGCACGACAAAATCTTCCTTTGCCTTTTTAAGAAAGGACATCGTACCTTTTAAAGCTTCCAAACGATTGTTATACAATGTTTCCGATTCGTCGCTGTAAGGCGGAAGCAAAATAAGCCCCCCCTCTTTTCTTGCCAAATCCCAGTTTTTGCCGGAACCGAGATGGTCCATAAGCGACTGGTAGTTATTTTTTGTTATCATGCCTACGGTGGTTATACCCGAATTGACCATATTTGACAGTGCGAAATCCACTAATCTGTATCTGCCGCCGTAAGGTATCGAACCGATAGATCTTACTTTTGTAAGCTCGGGAACATATTCCTCGTTTAAACTTGAAAATATTACGCCAACAGTTGAAGCCATATTATTTTCCCCCCAAAACATTTTTATCAACTATATCACCTGCGGCGACTTTTGCGTTTTTACCGACGGTAATGCCCCTGCCAAGAACAGTAATTCCGTTTGTCTTACCCTCAACCTTGCAGGCTTCGCTCTTTACCGAGCCGACAGCGGCGTTTTCACATACCGTAACTTCCTCGTCAATAATAGCATAATTCAGCTTTGCGCCTTTTTTAACCACTATATCTCCCATAAGTACGCAGTCGTTGACTTCCGCGCCTTTTTCTATGACGCAGTTTGTGCCTATTACGGAATTGACTATTTTGCCCTCAATTTCACATCCGGTTGCAATTATAGAATTGAGAACTTCCCCCTCTACAAATGCCGGCGGAGCAAGCGGGCTTCTGGAATGAATTACTCTTTTTTCGTCTCTGAGCTCGAAATTGGGTACAACACCGAGCAAATCCATATTCGCCTCTAAAAGAGAGCTTATCGTACCGACATCTTTCCAATACCCTTCAAAGCGGTAGGAAAACATTTTCTCGCCGGCTTTAAGCATTGCGGGGAGAACGTTTTTACCGAAATCTTTTTCCGAAGCGGGGTCTGCTTCGTCAAGCTCGAGATATTTGAAAAGCTTTGACGCGGTAAAGATATAAATACCCATTGACGCCAAATTGCTTTTGGGGTTTGCGGGCTTTTCCTCGAATTCGTAAATCGTTCCGTCGGGATTTGTATTGAGAATACCGAATCTGGAAGCCTCTTTTAACGGAACCTCCATGCACGCGATAGTGCAGTCTGCTTTTGCCTCTTTATGTGCGCAAGCATTTTGTCGTAATCCATCTTATAAATATGGTCGCCCGAAAGTATAAGCACGTATTCGGGATCATACATTTTCATGAACCGAATATTCTGATAAATAGCGTTTGCGGTTCCTTTGTACCAGGAAGTATCCGTCTTTGCTTCGTAAGGCGATAAAATATGTACTCCGCCAAACGTTCTGTCCAAATCCCACGGCTGACCGTTTCCTACATACTCGTTAAGAACCAAAGGCTGGTACTGCGTAAGCACGCCCACCGTATCGATTCCGGAATTGATGCAGTTGGATAACGGAAAGTCTATAATTCTGTATTTTGCGCCGAAAGATACTGCAGGTTTTGCTATATTGCTCGTTAACGCATAAAGCCTGCTGCCTTGTCCTCCGGCAAGTAACATTGCAACGCATTCTTTTTTTCTCAGCATTGCGAATCCCCCTATAAGTTTAATTAATTTTTTTCAAAAACATACAAGTCAGTTTGGGTATATCGATACAAAGCGAATGTTCTTTCCCATGACTTGACAGATTTTCGGATTTAAAAATTCTCTTTTTCAAAGAACCGCACCCGCCGAATTTTTTCAAATCGGAATTAAAAATAACTGTATACTTTCCTTCTTCTATGCCGAAACGGTAATTATGCAAATCAATGCCCGAAAAATTCATTACAGCGGTGATGCCGTCGCCGTTGCGTGAATATCTGTTAAACGCCAAAAAATTGTTTGCCCTGTCGTCAACGACAAGCCATTCGAATCCGTCCCAGCTGTCATCGATTTCGTAAAGCGGCTTATTGTTAAGATAAAAAAAGTTTATAGCCTTTACAAACACGCGCATTTTTCGATGCTTTTCGTATTCGGTAAGAAAAAAATCTATTCCCTTACAATAGTTCCATTCACTGAACTGCGCAATTTCGTAACCCATAAAATTAAGTTTTTTGCCCGGATGAGCGTACATAAATCCCAATAGCAACCGTTCTCCGGCAAATTTATCGTCATAACTGCCGGGCATTTTGTTTACTACGGAGCCCTTTACGTGTACAACCTCGTCATGCGACAACGGCAAAATAAATTTTTCCGAAAACGCATATACAAGCGAAAAAGTTAATTTATTGTGATGATGATTTCTAAAATAAGGGTCTTGCCTGCAATAAAACAGTACGTCGTTCATCCACCCCATATTCCATTTGTAATCGAAGCCCAAGCCGCCGTTCTCGATTTTATCCGTCAATTTCGGGAAAGCGGTTGACTCCTCCGCAATAATTACGGCGTCGGGGAAAAGTTTTTTTAATGTTGCATTTATTTTTTTTAATAATTCGATGGCTTCTAAATTTCTGCTGTCGCCATAAATATTCGGCGTCCAATCGCCGCCGCATCTGTCATAATCGAGATACAACATGGAAGCAACCGCGTCTACGCGTAAGCCGTCAGCCCCGTAAACGTCCATTAGCATAACGGCCGCCGACAAAAGAAAACTGTCGATTTCGCCTCTGCCGAAATCGAATTTTCTGGTTCCCCAACCGCTATGCTCCATTCTGTCCCACAGCGGACATTCGTACAAGGGCTGTCCGTCAAATTCGTAAAGCCCCCAATCGTCTTTAGGGAAATGTGCCGGCACCCAGTCAATTATGACCTTTATTCCGTTTGAATGAAAAGCATCTACAAGACTTTTAAACTGCGACGGAGTGCCGAGACGTGACGTTACGGAAAAATACCCCGTTACCTGATAGCCCCAGGACCCGTCATAGGGAAATTCGTTAACCGGCATAAATTCAACGTGCGTATAACCCATGGATTTTACGTACGGAACAAGCGTTTTTTCAAGCTCCCGATAACTATAATAGGAGTTATCATCATGCCTTTTCCAGGATAATAAGTTTACTTCGTATATATTTACAGGCTTATCAAACTCGCAAATCTCGTTTGTACGAATAGTCTTTGTCGGCAAATCGCAAATTTTTGAATAAAACGAATTAGGTAAATCGGAATAAAAAGCATACGGGTCAGCTTTATAAATTTTTCTGCCGTCGTATGTTGAAATGAGAAAGGCGTAAACGTCCCCCTCTTGCGCCGACGTGACAACCTCGAAGCTTTCTCCGTCGGGCAGCCTGTCCATTTTTAAACAAACTTCTCTTTCGCCGTTAAATTTGCCTACTAAATCCACACGTTCGGCGTGCGGCGCCCATACCCGGAAAACGTATTTGTTTTCACCGTATTTGTGGCAACCGAAAATCTCGAAGGCCCTGCAATTAATCCCTTTATGGAAACTCTTAAGAACTTCGGATATTTCGCACACCATACCTTATTTATTCTATCATATCTTTATCCGTTTTTCAAGACCGAAACCCAAAAAAATGAAATTTTTTTCTAAAATAGTATATTTTGCCAAAACACAAAAAAATACCGCGCATAATGATGGATGCACGGTAAAAATTATAAAATACAACAGCCTTAATTTATATAATCGTCAAGAAGCAGTAAATTGTAATTGACGAATTTATGCAGTTCTTCCGCTTCGAGCTTTTTAAACGAAAGCAACGCAAGCGAATAGACATAGTTTATTACAAATTTTTGTTTTTCTTCGTTAAGCTCTTTAATTTTATTGATTATCGGATTAGACAGATTTACAATCATTGTCTGCGCAATCAGACCGTCGCTCATACCGTAAATCTGCCCCATTTCACTGTACCGGCGCATATATTCGTCGGTTATAATAATTGCAGGAACGTCGGAATTTTTCAAATTTTCGAATTTAACGGTAAGTTTATCGTTTTTTAAAGTATTTTTGAACAAATCGGACAGGACGGAATCCTCCGCCGCTTCGCCGTCGGTCTTTAATGCGCCCGCAACGTCGGCATCTATACGGACAAATTTTATTTCGTTCGGCTTATGATATTCCAAAAAACTCAAAAAGTGCGGATCTATGAAGTTATCGCACAAAATCGCATCAAGCCCCTGCTCTTTGAACATTTTAATATATTGTGCCTGTTGCAATCTGTCCGATACGTAGTAAATTGTTTCGGGCTCTGTTTTTCCGTCTTTTTTATCATCGCCCTCTCCATTATTGCTGTCTTTTAATAATTCGGAAAAATCAACAAATTTGTCATCCAGATTTTTATAAATTATGATATCCTTGACCTTATCATAAAAATCATTTTGTTTAATACAGCCGAATTTAATGAAATTGGCTGTATCTTCCCAACATTTTTCATATTTTTCTCTGTCGTTTTTAAACAGCGATATTAACTTATCCGCAACCTTTTTCGTGATATGTTTACTTATTTTCTGCACCTGACTGTCGTTTTGCAAAAAACTACGGGAAACGTTAAGCGGAATATCAGGACAGTCTATAACGCCGTTCAACAGCATTAAAAATTCGGGAATAACTTCCTTTATGTTGTCCGCAATAAATACCTGATTACAGTATAACTTGACTTTGCCGCGCTCGAGCTCTACCTTGTTTTTGACTTTGGGGAAATAGAGAATGCCTTTAAGATTAAACGGGTAATCCATATTGAGATGCACCCAAAACATCGGCTCGTTATAATCCATAAACGTATCGCGGTAAAAATTTTTATAATCTTCCTCGGTACAGTCTTTGGGATTTTTTGCATACAGCGGAACCGTGGAATTTAAAGGTTCGTCCTTACCGTCGCCCTTAAAAGATACGTATATGTTGTAGGGCATAAAAGAACAGTATTTTCTGACGAGATTTTTTATATTGTTCTCATCGATAAACTCTTTTTCACTAGCGGCGATATGCATTACTATTTTTGTTCCGCGGCTTTCTTTTTCTGTTTCTTCTATAGAATAAGAAGCATTTCCGTCTGATTCCCAGCGGACAGCGGGCGTGTTTTTAAACGATTTTGTATAAATTTCAACGTAATCGGAAACCATATAGGCGGAATAAAAGCCTAAACCGAAATGTCCGATTATGCCGTCTCCTCCCGCTTTTTCGTATTTTGACAGGAAATCGGAAGCGCCTGAAAAAGCTATCTGCGTAATGTAGTTTTCGACTTCTTCGTCGGTCATGCCTATGCCGTTATCTTCGACCGTCAAAGTTTTATTCTTCTTATCGACGGAAATTTTTACGCAGTATTCTGCGCCGTCGTCGCAAGCTTCGCCCATGTCGACAAGCTTTTTAAACTTAGTTATAGCGTCGATTCCGTTGGCAACTATTTCCCTTAAAAAAATGTCTTTATCCGAATAAAGCCATTTTTTTATTATGGGCATCATATTTTCACTTGAAATTTTAATATTACCTTCTCTTTTCATTTGAAAACCTCCAATATTAAACAATAAATTTATAAACACTAATGCGCATGTTTAAACCTTCAAACACCTTTTAACAACCCGTAAATTACGGTATCCTCGACTATTCCGTTCTTAACGGCGCTTGAAAACATAGTTCCCTCGTAAACAAAGCCTGTTTTTGACAGTACCCTGCGAGAAGCGGAATTCCGCGCAAACGGCTCCGCAAAAATTCTGATTATATCGGAATTTGCAAATACATATTCGCAGGCCTTTTTAACCGCATATGTAGCTAAACCCTTATTCCAATAATTTTCGCTCAAATAATAACCTATTTCCGCCGAACGATAATAAATATTGTCTTGTCTGAAAATGCCTATACTGCCCGCCAATTCTCCGTTACAGCACACAGCAAAA
>ERZ777011.1207-NODE-1207-length-29580-cov-2.801998_pt1 | contig 29580 bp, 23 predicted proteins | sample MGYA00374964_ERZ777011 | MGnify/ENA primary metagenome ERZ777011 (study PRJEB29310, sample SAMD00008975) | mouse gut metagenome | study: EMG produced TPA metagenomics assembly of the Metagenome analysis of fecal microbiota from mouse which was promoted... | reverse complement strand
CAAGAAGGTGCTGGTGGACGGCAAGGAGTTTTTCGGCGACGATGTGACCGCCGCGATCAAGAACCTGCCGGCCGAAGTGGTCGAGAGCGTGGAGGTATTCAACAAGCTGAGCGATCAGGCGGAGTTCACGGGACTCGACGACGGCGAGGGCTACAAGGCGCTGAACATCGTCACCTCCGAAGGGAAGCGTCGCGGACAATTCGGTAAGCTCTATGCCGCTTACGGCTATCCGACCTACTATACGGCCGGAGGCAACGTGAATATTTTCGAGGGGGACAGCCGCATCTCCGTCATCGGACTGGCCAACAACCTGAACCAGCAGAACTTCTCCTTCGAGGATATTCTCGGTGTGGTCAATACCGGGGGCAGCTCGTCCAAAGGCGGCGGAATGGGCCGCGGCGGCGGACGCGGCGTAGGAGGCTTCCTGGTCCGGCCGATGGACGGCATCTCGACCGTACAGGCGGTGGGGGTCAATTACAGCGATACGTGGGGCCGGCGCGATAACGTGGACCTGACGGCGAGCTACTTTTTCAACCACAGCAGCAACCGCAACGAATTCCTCAACGAAACGTGGCAGCAGCCCGGCAGCCAGTACGATTACCAGACGGGCGATTCGGGTGCGGAGAACTACAACCATCGCTTCAACGCCCGGATAGACTACAAGATCGACGAGAACCAGAGCCTGATGCTCCGGCCCTATTTCCGGTATCAGGAGTATAGCGCTACGGAGCGGTCGCGCACCGATATGTCGGAGGGCGATGCGGCCTCGGCGATACAGAGCATTCTGGCCGACGACGACACCCGCCGCTCGGGCTACAATGCGGGACTCTTTGCCCTCTATCGCCTGCGGTTGGGCAAGGCGGGTCGTACGCTGACCTTCAATCTCGACGGCAATTACGGCAAGAACCGGGATCTGGCGTTGGTCGAGGAGTATTACTACCAACCGCAGTACATCGCCGGCGCCCTGGCCGATTCGGTGGCGAACCGTCGCATTGCGGGCGACTCCTACAGCTACAGCCTGGGGGCGGGAGCCACCTATACCGAGCCGTTGGGAAAACGGTCGCAGCTCAACCTCGAATACCGTGTGAACTACAGCTATTCCGATGCGCAGAAGCTCACCTATCTGTGGAATCCGGTGCTGGAGCTCATCTCGCCCGAACTGAGCGACGAGCTCTCCACCATGAACAACAGCGGTTACCTCACCCACCGCGTGGGGCCCGGATACCGTTATGCCGACGGTAAGACCAACGTGTCGGCATCGGTGATGTATCAGTACTCCACGCTCGACAACCATACCGAATACCCCTCGACGGTGACTCCGTATGTGAATTATGCCTTCAACAACCTGGTCTATTCGGCGATGGCCAACGTCAATTTCGATGCCCAGAACACCCTGAGGGTACATGCGCGTTCGCGGACGGGCAACCCTTCGGTGACGCAGCTGCAGGATGTGCCCGACTTTTCCAACAGCAGCTACGTGCGGGGCGGTAACTCGGCGTTGAGGCCCTCCTATACCAATCGTCTGCACGCCTTCTACATCAATTCGGACGTGGCGCGGGGCCAGACTTTCACCGTGATGCTGGGGGCGGAGTACACTTCCGACTACATCGGCGATTCGATCGTGACCTACGACTCTTCGAGGCCCTTCGTGATTCCCAACTCGACCACGCTCCTGCAACCCGGGCAGCGCTATGCGAAGTATGCCAACATCGGCAGCAGCTGGTCGGTGCGGGCGGGGCTGAGCTACGGACTTCCCGTGAAGTTTCTGGGCAGCAACCTCAACTTCAATGTGGGCGTGACCTTCGCCCAGACGCCCAACATCGTCGACGGTGCCCGGTTCATGCGCAGCGAGAACTATTTCGACGGCGGCGTGCAGCTCAGCAGCAACATCAGCGAGAACGTCGATTTCACGCTCATGTACAACGGCAGCTACAATATCGCCGGCGGCATCTCCAACGGCGTCAGGAGCAGCGACCGTTTCGTCAACCAGTATGCTTCGGCCAGCATCAAGTGGGTGATATGGAAGGGCATTACCTTTACCGGCAACGCCTCCTACACCCAGTACAGGGGCATTACCGAGCGCTACGACGAACAGTATGTCCTTTGCAACCTGTACGTGGGCAAGAAGATCTTCCGTAACCAGCTCGGCGAGATCAGCATCGGCGTGAACGACCTCTTCAATCAGAACACGAGCTTCCGCCGCACGGTGCAGAGCTCCTATATCCGAAACAGCACCAACCTGGCCATAGGCCGTTATGTGTCGTTGCAGTTCGTCTACAATCTGCGCAACTTCGGGCGGAAGGCGTCCCGCGACGCAGCCCGGTACGACGACTTCGATACGGGCGGAACGGGGAGCGTGGGCGTGCAGCGTTCGGGAGGGATGCCCCGGCCGGGCGGCATGCCCCCTCAGGTCCGGTAGGAAGACGGATCATCCATGCGCAAGGGCTCCCGACAGGGGGCCCTTGCGGCGTTTACGGCCCTTCTGTGTCCGGGGGCGGGGGAGCGGTTCCGGTTGCGGCCCGATGCACTCCGTGCGCTCCCGTTGCCGGACGAGGCGCCTTGCCGGCCCGGGGAGCGACCGCTCCCCGGGCGGAGGAGCAAGAGGATTGGCGCGGCTTTTGCGCTGTCGGACCGCGACGACCGATGCCGTTTGCACAGAGGGAGCGCTGCGTGCGGATTTATTTGGGACAGTGTACGGTGGAATATTTATAATGCTTATCTTTGCCACGAAACTACCGACCGTAATGAACTCTTTGTGATATGACATCGAATTTATTGATAACCAATAAACCGCACGTATATGGATATTGCAAAAAGGTTCCCGGAAAACCCGATCCTCAGGCCGTCGGACCTTCGTCCCGGCATTGAGGGGATGGAGATCGTATGTCTGTTGAACCCCGGTGTCTTCCGTCTCGGCGACCGTACGGGGCTGTTGCTCCGGGTGGCCGAGAGGCCGCGTCAGGAGGAGGGACGCATCAGTTTTCCCATCTATAACGAAAAGGATGAGATCGAGGTGCTCTCTTTCGACAAGAACGACAGCCGCCTCGATGCCACCGATCCCCGTGTCATCCGGTACAATGGCCAGAATTACCTCACTACGCTCTCGTATCTGCGGCCGGTATTCAGCGACGACGGCGTCCATTTCTACGAAGACGCCGATTATCCGTCCATTTACGGAAAAGGGTTCCTCGAATCGTTCGGTATCGAGGATTGCCGCGTCGCCACCATGGACGACGGTTATTTCCTCACCTTCACGGAGGTGTCGCCCGTAGCGGTGGGGGTGGGCCTGATCGCCACGCGCGACTTCAAGACCCTCGACCGCAAGGGGATGATCTTTCCCCCGCACAACAAGGATTGCGCCCTTTTCGAATCCAAGATCGGAGGGAAGTACTACGCCTTCCATCGGCCGAGCAGTCCCGAGCTCGGCGGCAACTATATCTGGCTCGCCGAGTCGCCCGACCGCCTGCACTGGGGCAACCACAAGTGCATCGCCGTCACGCGCGAGGGGCGCTGGGACTCCGCCCGCGTGGGAGCCGGGGCCGCCCCCGTGCGTACCGACAAGGGGTGGTTGGAGATCTATCACGGCGCCAATGCCGAAAACCGTTATTGCCTGGGAGCGCTGCTGCTCGATTTGGAAGATCCCTCGAAAGTGCTCGCAAGGAGCGAGGAGCCCATCATGGAACCCATCGCTCCGTATGAAAAGACGGGATTCTTCGGGAACGTGGTTTTCACCAACGGACAGTGCGTGGAGGGGGATACGATCCGTATGTATTACGGCGCGAGCGACGAGGTCATTTGCGGCGCCACACTCTCCATACGTGAAATCCTCGCCAGCCTGGGTATGTAGCAAATCCTGAGCCGGCTGCCGTTCTGCATCCGCTTTCCTCTCCTGCGGAGGGGGAGCGAGGCGGGGTGGGCCGGCCCGTAGAAAAACCGTTGGACCGTCATGGCAAAATTCCTGAACGAATTTCAGTATTTCCGTCAGCAGCCCCACAACATGCGGGTGCTGCTCCTTACGAACCTCTGTTTCGCATTCGTGCTCCCCGTGATCGAGATTTTCGTGGGGGCGTACATCATGCGCAACACGAACAATCCCTCCTTCGTGGCCGTATACCAGCTCGCGCAGTATACGGGCATCGTCCTCTCTTCGCTCATCAACGGCTTCCTGCTCAAGCGCATCAATGTGCGGACGCTCTACATGTTCGGCATCCTCGTGAGCGGCATCTCGCTGCTGATCATGATGACCGTGCAGGCCGTGAGCCTCTGGGAACTCGTCCTGTCGGGGCTGTTGCTCGGTGTGTCGGTCGGTTTCTTCTGGACCAACCGCTACCTGCTCGCGCTCAACTCGACCACCGACGATAACCGCAACTATTTCTACGGGCTCGAATCGTTCTTCTTCTCGGTATGTTCCATTCTCGTACCCCTGGCCGTGGGCGGCTTCCTCGCCAAAGCCTCCGGAACGGGATTCCTGGGGCATACGATGAATATCAACCGGGCCTACCAGATCGTCACCTTCGTGACGCTGGGCATCTGCATCCTCGCCTGCATCGCCCTCTCGCGCGGGAAGTTCACCAACCCCGCGCAGAAGAAGTTCCTTTATTTCCGTTTCAACCGGCTCTGGAACAAGATGATCGGACTGGCCGCGCTCAAGGGACTCATACAGGGTTTCCTCGTGACGGCTCCCGCCATCCTCATCCTGCGGCTGGTGGGCAACGAGGGCGAACTGGGCCTCATACAGGGTGTCGGCGGCGTGATTACGGCCGTGATCGTCTATGTGCTGGGGCGCGTGACCAAGCCGAGGGACCGTATCGCGGTGTTCGCCGTGGGGATCGTGATCTTCTTTATCGGCACCCTGGTCAATGCGCTGCTCTTCTCGGCCGTGGGCGTGATCGTGTTCGTTCTGTGCAAGATCTTCTTCCAGCCCTTGCACGATTTGGCCTACAATCCGATCCAGCTCCGTACGATCGACGTGGTGGCGCATCAGGAGCGCCGCAACGAGTATGCCTACATCATGAACCACGAACTGGGCCTTTATGCGGGCCGGGCGATGGGGCTGGTGCTTTTCATCGTACTGGCGACCTACGTGTCGGAGGATTTCGCGTTGAAATTCGCGCTCGTCATCGTGGGTGCCGTGGAGTTGCTTTCCATTCCTTTGGCCAAGAATATTACGAAAAATACCGACAGGGCTCCGAAGTATGCCGAACCCGACAGGCAGGACTCCTGACATGAAAACAGAGATGATGAAAACAGGATGGATCGTTGCGGCGGCAATCGCCGCCGCAACGCTTGCCGGGTGCCGTGAGAAGGCCCCCGCAGATGCAGTGCCCGATGCAGGCGGAGGAGTAGGTCAGGTGGCCATTCCCAGAATCGAGAAGATGGATAACATGCCGGTGCCCTACAGGATCATAGACTGGAGGCGCAAGGCGCTCGAGTTCGACCGTTATGCGTTCGACTTCGAGTCGTCCATGCCGGCGGGGCCGATCATCTGGCTCGACGATGCGCAGCGCAACGTACCGCAGGAGACGTTCGGACTCTATACCGCCGTGCACGACGTGCGGCAGGGACCCGAAGCTAACGGCGGCGAATTCCACGAGAGCCTCACCTCGTTGGCGGCCATTCTCGGCGGCGGGCTGAACGGGATAGACAAGACCAATCAGAACGGATACAACTTCGTGAAGATGGTCCAGAACTATTTCAACAGCGACAACGGGTGGAATATCGTGATGAACAATACCAATCCCGATGTGGCCGCCCTCGGCGGGGGATACGGGCGCGACTGGTGGTACGACGTGCTGCCCAACTGCCTTTACTATGCCGTGTCGGACGTTTTCCCGGGCGTTCCCGGAGCCGAGGAGATACAGCGTACGGTGGCGGACCGCTTCTATGCTGCGGGGCAGGTGCTCGGTCGGAACTACGACTACTCCTACTTCGATTACGGGACGATGACGCCGCACGTCAACCACATTCCCTTGCAGCAGGACGCTGCGGGCGGTCACGGTTACGTGCTCTACTCCGCCTATAAGAAGTTCGGCGACGAACGCTACCTGGAGGGGGCGAAGCAGGCGATCGAAGCGCTGGACGGCCAGCGGGAGAGCCGTTTCTACGAAATTCTGCTTCCGCTGGGCATCTATACCGCGGCCCGGTTGAATGCCGAAGAGGGCACCGACTACGATACGGAGAAGATGATCAACTGGGTGTTCGACGGTGTGACCGATCCCAAGGGGCGTTACGGCTGGGGGATCATCCAGGATCGTTGGGGGCCTTACGACGTCAGCGGCTTGCAGGGGAGCATCACCGACGGGGGCGGATACGCCTTCTTCATGAACAGCGTGAAGATGGTGTGGCCCATGCTGCCCCTGGTGAAGTACGAACCCCAATACGCCCGTGCGATAGGCAAGTGGATGAACAACAACGTAAATGCCTGCCGCCTGTTCTATCCGGACGAGATTCCGGCCATCTACCAGTGGTTGCCCGAACAGAAAGATCTCACCCGGGGCGTGATCGCCTACGAGGGGCTTCGCAAGGCCGACGACTACGGCAAGCCCGAGCTGAAGGGCATGTCGCCCGTGGCCATCGGCGACGGTCCCAAATGGAACGAGGCCAATCCGCCCGAGAGCATGTTCAGCGTCTACAGCACCGCGCCGGTGGGAATTCTCGGGGCCACGGTGCATACGACCGATGTGGAGGGCGTGTTGCGGCTCGACGCCAATGCGACCGACTTCTACGCCGACAAGCCCTATCCGGTGTGGCTGATATACAACCCCTACGAGAAGGAGGTGAAGATCACCTACGATGCGGGCGAGGGAGCCGACCTTTACGATGCGGTGGCCGGGGAGTACGTGGCACGCGATGCCAAAGGCCGCGTGCGGATCGCCATCCCGGCCGATACGGCCCGGCTCGTGTACGAGCTGCCGGCCGGCACGCGACTTACCGTATCGGAGGGGCGGGTGACGACCGATACCGGCCACGTCGTAAGGTATTGAGAAGTGCGGTGCGGGTGCGCGACGGGATTTCTCCCGGGCCGCGCACGCAGGCACCGTCAACGAGTCGAAGAATCATTTTAACATACCTGATATGAAGAGAAAATTACTGTTTCTTTTGTTTCTTGTCCTTGCTGTGCCGTTGACGGAGCTGTCGGCCCAGCAGTCCGGTAGGGTACGGGGCGTGGTGACCGATGCGCAGACCGGCGAACCGCTCATAGGGGTGAGCGTCGTCATTCCCGGTACTTCGCGCGGTATATCGACCGACGTGGACGGCTCGTACGAGTTGGGGAACGTCCCCGCGGACGGATCGCTCGAATTCTCCTACCTCGGCTACCAGACGCGTACGGTGGCCGTGGGCGGACGTACCGTCATCGATGTGGCGCTGGATATGGCCTCCGACCAGATCGAGGAGCTCGTGGTGGTGGGCTATGCGGTACAGCGCAAACGCGACGTGCTGGGTGCGGTGAATAAGGTGGAGGGTGCCGAACTCGCCCAGATTCCCGTACCGTCGGCCCAGCTCGCCCTTCAGGGGCGCGTGCCGGGGGTGCAGGTTTCTTCGGCCAGCGGAGCTCCGGGAGCCGACGTGTCGGTGCGCGTGCGCGGCGTGGGGTCGATAAACTCCAGCAACGAACCGCTCTACATCATCGACGGCATCCAGATCGAGGGAGGATTGAATACCGTGTCGCCCAACGACATCGAAGATGTCACCGTGCTGAAGGATGCCGCCTCTACTTCGATCTACGGTTCGCGGGGCAGCAACGGTATCGTCGTGATCACCACCAAAAAGGGACGTTCCGGTTCGGCGAGCGTTTCGTTCAATGCGGAAGCGGGCGTGCAGACCCACGGCTATCTCACTCCGATGGTCAACACGGCCGATTATGTCTCCATTTATAACGAGGCGGCCCGCAACGACAATGCCGTGGGCGGCGTGCAGCGCGACCTGATCGAGGGAAGCTACCTCGACGGACTGGCCGACGTGGACCATGTCCGGGAGCTTTTCCGTACCGCTCCTTTGCAGCGCTACGAACTCTCCGTCACGGGCGGTAGCGAGCGCACCACCTATGCGGTGTCGGGTTCGTTCTTCGATCAGGACGGTATCATCAAGAACAGCGGATACAAGAAGATGTCGTTCCGTTCCAACGTCCAGTCCGACGTCAAGCCGTGGCTCAACGTGGGGATGAACGTCCTCGGTAGCATGGCCGAAACGCAGAGCATTCCCAGCTCCGGCGACGGCTATCAGAACAACGAGGGCGGCAGCGCCATCCGCTACGCCCTGTTCCGTACGCCGGCCATTCCCACCTACGATGCCGAGGGCAACTATGTGGACCTGCCGAGCGCCTATTTCGGTCAGGGGATCTATAATACGTTCTTCGGGGACGGATACAACCCGATGGGTGTGATCAACGAAACGGACCGGGTTCGTAACGAGAAGGCGGTCATCGCGGCGGCCAACATGCTCATCAAACTTCCTTTCAACATCACTTCGCGTACCGTGGCCGGCGTGGATTACATGTCGGGCCGCTACCGTCAGTTCAACCAGACCTGGGGAACGGGCGGCAGGATCAACAATCCCAACAGTCTGTTGGTGGAGAACTACAACAATTTCAACTGGACCTTCAATACGGTGCTCAACTGGAACGAGAGCTTCGGCGACCACAACCTGGCGGCCATGGCCGGTTTCGAGGCGGTGCGTACCACGACCTACACCATGCAAAATACCGACCAGAACTTCGCCGACGACCTGGTGTTCATCGGCAAGGGGCTCGATATCCAGCGCCGCACCTCTTACGAGAACCAGCAGGCTTTCACGCTCGCGTCGTTCTTCGGTTCGGTGAGCTACAACTACAAGCAGAAATATTATGCGGCCGCTACGGTGAGGGAGGACGGTACGTCGCGCTTCAAGGGCCGGAACCGCTGGGGAACGTTCTACTCCGTGTCGGGAGGCTGGAACATCGAGCAGGAGAACTTCATGCAGGATGCGGAGTTCGTCGACATACTCAAGCTGCGTGCGGGCTGGGGTACGGCCGGCAACCAGAACGTGACGGCCTATGCGACCGAAGACCGCTACATGCCCAACTACAATGCCTCTTTCGGCGGGTTGGTGGCTCCGGGATATGTGCAGACGCAGATAGGCAACGAGAATCTCAAGTGGGAAACGAGCAGCCAGCTCAACGTGGGACTCGACGTGGAGCTGTTCCGCAGGACGTTCGGTTTCTCGGTCGACTATTTTTATAAGAAGAGCGACAACATGCTCATGTTGCAGACCATGCCGCCCTCCTCGGGAAATGCGCAGCCGGCATGGGTGAACAACGGTAGCATGCTCAACACGGGTATCGACCTGGAGGTGTTCTATCGCCGGCACTATGCCAACGGCGGCTTCGAGGTGAGCCTCAACGGCGGCTGGTTGAAAAACAAGGTGCTTGCCATCAACGGCAGCGTGCCGGGCGGTCGTGTGGACAACGGTGTCTACGTGACCCTGACCGAGGCCGGTTATCCGGTCGGATCGTTCTACATGCTCGTGATGGTCAATCCGGACGATATTCAGCCCGGTGACGTGAAGTTCGTCAACCAGAACGGCGACTTGGTCATCGACCAGAACGACCGCGTGCACGTGGGCTCCTCGATACCGAAATTCACCGCAGGTATCAATCTGTCGGGGTACTGGAAGAATTTTGATATTTCGTGTTTCTTCCAGGGAGCGTTCGGGCATAAGATCTACATGCAGGTGGCCCACGACATCGAAGGTTTCTACCGTGCGTTCAACGTGACACAGAACTATTTCGATAATCACTGGACCGGCCCCGGCACCTCGAATACGCAGCCGCGTGCCTCGTGGAAGGCCAAGTTCAACAACGCGAGGGTATCCACCCGCTTCCTCCACGACGCCTCCTACATGCGTCTGAAGAATCTTCAGATAGGCTATACCATCCCCAAAACGGAGAAGATCGGCATCAGCAGGCTGCGCGTCTATTTCGCGGCCACCAACCTCTTCACCATCACCAAATATCCCGGCATGGACCCTGAGATGACCGTGAGTGCCAACTCTGCGTCGGAGGGCGACCGTGCCGCCGGCATCGACTGGGGAACCTATCCGATCGCCCGTTCGTTTACGTTCGGCATTAATCTCACTTTCTAAAACGAGGATACGATGAAACGGAATATCATGTCATATATCGTTGCGGCGGCCTGCTGTACGGCCTCGGTCGCGTGCAACGACTTCCTTACCGAAGAGCTTCAGGGCGACTACAGCAGCAGGACCTTCTACACCTCGGCGGCCAATGCCGAGCGTGCCGTGAACGGTATCTACAACAACATCATGTTCACCAACGACCAGAATATGCTCTGGGTGTTCGGTGACGTGGCCTCGGACGACTCCGAGAAGGGTGGCAGTGCGGGCGACAAGTCCGACATCGACTACATCAACGACTTTTCGGCCATGCCCGACAACGGCATTCTGGGCGACTACTGGACCTACCTCTACGAAGGGGTGGCGCGTGCCAACTGCGCCATCGCCTACATTCCCGATATCCGCATGGACGAGGAGCTCAAGAGCCGGCTCGTGGGAGAGGCCAAGTTCCTGAGGGCGCTGAACTATTTCCATATCGTGAACATCTGGGGTGCGGTGCCGTTACGGACCGAGCCCAACGCCGCCGGCAACGGCAATCTCGCCCTGAGCGATGTGCCGACCGTTTACGCGAAGATGGAAAGCGACCTTTCCGATGCAATCGCATCGGCCGTTCCCGTGGCCTATTCGGCCGCGGATGCGGGGCGTGCGACCAAAGGGGCCGCCTACGCCCTGCGTGCCAAGGTATACCTGTTCCGTGGCAACTGGGGCGCCTGTCTGGCCGACATAGAGAGCCTCGAAGCCTTGCAGCAGTACGAGCTTGCCGAGACCTACGGAGAGCTCTTCGTGCCCGGTGCGGAGGACAACCGGGAGGTTATCTTTGCCGCCCGCCATCTGGCCGGTCAGAATCCCGGGTTGGGCAACATCCTGAACGTGTACTTCGCACCCTCGGTTGAGACGGGTTACTACTTCAACGCTCCCACGCAGAGCTTCGTGGATTGCTTCGACGAGCAGACTCCGGAGGGGCAGACGGACCCGCGCCTCGATGTATCCGTCGGCCGTCCCGGGCAGCCGTGGGTGAACGGCGATACGTTCGATGCGTCGTGGTCGCCCACGGGCTATCTCGTGAAGAAGTACGAACAGCCGCTCTCCGAGGTTCCGGTGGGGACCAAGAGCGACGGCTATCTGCCTTACATCTACCTCAGGTATGCCGATGTGTTGCTGATGAAGGCCGAGGCGCTGGCCAACCGCAACACCGGTACCGACCTCGAGGATGCCTGCGATGCCCTCGACCTGGTGCGTGCCCGCGCCGGTCTGGCGCCTACCGCCGCCGAAACCCAGCAGGCCGTGCTGGCGGCCATACGGCTCGAACGGCGGCGCGAACTCGGTTTTGAAGCGCACCGCTTCTTCGACCTGATGCGTTGGGGCCGGGAGATCGCCGTCGAGGCGCTTGGTCCGGATCTTGCTGCCGTATGGACCGGCGATCGGTTCTACTTCCCGATTCCGCAGGCTGAACTCGACTCGAACAAAGGCATCGTGCAGTGAGAAGAGGAGGTGACGGTATCCTCGTGCGGGATCGATCGCAAGAAACTTTATGTTTAATTTTTTACATTTAACCAATTCAAAAACAACTATGAAGAATTTCATGAAAAGTGCAACTGCGTTTGTGCTCATGTTGGGTGCGGCAGCCATGCTTTTTACCGCCTGCGAGAAGAAAGGCGGTGACAACGGTAACGGCGACGTGGACAAGACCAAGCTCGAAGCGTTGATTATCGAGTGCGATGCGCTGCTCGACGGGGCAACGACGGACGAGTATCCGGAGGCCAATATCGAGGCTTTCTCCAATGCCGTCAAGGATGCGAAAGCGATCCGCGACAACCTGAATGCCACGCAGTCGCAGGTGGACCTGATGGCCAATAACCTGGAGCTGGCCAAGAATACCTTCGTGGGCAGCCGCTATGAAAGCATTCCCGATTCCAACATCATCGCTTTCTTCGATTTTGAAACCATCAACGACAACACCATCGCATCGACCGGAACCAAACCCGTAGTGGGTGTGCTTCAGGCCGGTCCGGCAGAGATCTTCGGTACCGATACCGGGCTTCCGACGCTGGTCGACGGTGTAGGCGAGGGCAATGCGGTGTACTTCAGCAAGGGCAACTACCTGGCCGTGGAGGATTACAATCCGGCCGACTTCCTGATGAACAACATGTCGTGGTCGGTATGGGTGAAGGTCGATGACGCGAGCCGTGCCAACAACTACATCGTTTCCCTCAACTATTGGAACAACTGGAAACTGAACGTGGAGAACAACGGCAAACCCTTCTTCACGGTGAAGACCACGACTTCGACGGTCGATATGGACAACGAGGCGGTAGGTTCCGTGAAAGACGGCGAGTGGGTACACCTGGCCGTTACGATGGACCTCAACCAGCACATCGTCGTATTCTATGTGAACGGTATCGCTACCAAGACCTGGGATGCGACTTCCAAGGAGAACCTGACCGGTTCCATCGCAACGGCATACACCTCTCCGCTCGAACGCCAGCTTCCGCTGCTCATCGGTGCCGCTACCGTTTACGACGAAGCCGCTACCTGGACTTGGGATTCGTGGAAAACTCCCGACGGATGGGATTCCCTCAGGGGTGCGGTCGATAACCTCGGTATCTACAATACGACGCTGACGGCCGGACAGGTGGCACGTCTGTATCAGATGCAGAAGCCGCGCTAAGCGATCTTCGCCCTGCGGGGCACTCGCGCATGCGGGCCTCCGGAATTCGGATTCCGGAGGCCCGTTTTTTTCGTGGGGATGGATGTTCTCCGGGAGAGGAGACCTGCCGGATGCGGCGAGGAGTGTGACGCGAAGCCGTTTGCCGGGGCTGCCGCTCACAAGGGCAAGTGCTGTGCCTGCAGAGGAGCGGACGCGGTGTTCGGGAGCGATGCGGGGCTTCCTCGCAAGGGGAACTTTTGGGTTGTTGCGGGGCGGGGAGATCAGGCGCCCGCAGAGGAGCCGTCGGCAGGCGAGGGGAGTGTTCGGGTATTCGACACCTTGACGATGACGGGCATCCCGAAGGCTCCTTTGCGGAGGGTGAGGACCTTGCAGTCGTTTACGCGGCTCTGGTGGTAGGAGGTGCGGGAGGCGGAAATCTCTTTCCGGGAGCCGTCGGCAAGGCGTACTTTCAAAGCATAGGAGGTGGTCGTTTGACCGTTCTGGACGACGTATCGCCTGCCTACGCGGCGGTATTGCTTGTGGGTGCGTCGGATGACTTTCTCCACCGTCACGTTCTCTTCGTAGAGGGCGTCGGAGGCGCCCGGCAGCCGGTTGCCTCCCAGGAGGGCGGCATAGACGATGGCTCCCACGACGAAGATATGTGTGAACCACAGGTATACGTTGTCGTCAGAGCTTGTCAGCCACTTCCATTTGCGTCGCAGCATGGGGGCTGTGAGCAGAACGAAGGCGCCAGCGATTGTTACGGGAATCCACCAGGCCACGAGCGTTTCCTTGTACCACAGGTAACCGATTACGTACAGGAGCAGGCAGGCGGTGTATACGATGACGCGGCCGGCATCGGCCCATTTGTTTCTCTTTGTCGTTGTCATGATTCGGGAGCTTTGCGATCGTACAAAAATAGCGAAAAACGGCAGCGGGCGCAAATTCTCGTCCAAGCGTGTACGGGGATAGGGGCGATTGCTGTAATTTTGTGTCATTGTAAACTTAAATCCGAATCGAGAGCTATGAAAAGATTGTTTGTACGATGTGCGGTCTTATTGGCATGTGCGGGAAGCTACGTGCCTGCCGCAGCTCAGTTCAATGTGGGAAAGGCCATCAGCGGCGCGGTGAAGGCGACGCAGGCGGTAACCCTGACCGACGAACAGATGGCGGGGTATGTGAGGGAGTATATCGACTGGATGGATACCCACAACCAGGTGTGTGCCGCCGACGATCCCTATACCCTCCGTTTGGCAAAACTCACCGAGGGATTGACCGATGCGGATGGCATTCCGTTGAATTTCAAGGTGTATTATGTGATCGATGTCAATGCGTTCGCTTGTGCGGACGGGAGCATCCGCGTGTTCTCCTCGCTGATGGACATCATGAGCGACGAAGAGCTGCTGGGGGTGATCGGCCACGAGGTGGGACATATTGCCCACCGGGATTCCAAGAAGGCTTTCCGGACGGCTTTGCTGACTTCGGCCCTGCGGGACGGCGTGTCGTCCAAGGGCGGTAAGGCGGCCGCGTTGACCGAGTCGCAGCTCGGGGATCTGGGCGAGGCGCTGGTGAGCGCTACCTATTCGCAGAAGCAGGAGCGCGATGCGGATGATTACGGGTACGAATTCCTGCAAAAGGCGGGCAAGAATCCGTGGGCGATGGCGCTTTCGTTCCGTCGCCTGAAGCAGATGGAAGAGGAGGCCGGCGTGCAGAAGAGCAGTGCGCTGAACCAGCTCTTCTCCACTCACCCCGACCTGGAGGCCCGTATCGAGCGCATGGAGAAGCGGGCCATGGAGGAAGGCATCGAAAAGCCCGCCGCCGGCCAGGAAGAATAAGCCTGCGGGAGGTTCCTCGTTCCGGGAACGGTCCTGTCGCACCGCGTTGTAATGGGAAGCGGGCAGTCATGAAAAAGCCGCCGTACATGGAGTGTACGGCGGCTTTTCCTTTTCGGTCGTATCGGCGGTTATTCCGCGAGTCGGTTGAATTGGTTCCGGATGCCGAAGAGCTGGAAGGCGAAAACGGCCATCGAGATACCTGCGACGAGGAACGACACGCCTACCCATACCACCACGGCCGTGATGCCGAACATCGGTTGGATGAGGATCATCAGTGCACAGATCATGAGCAGGATGCCGAGCAGGATGGTCCATCCCATGCCCTTCACCTTGAAGTGATTCATCTCGCTGGCCAGGCCGATGAGGCCGATACCGCGGAACAGCAGCCAGATACCCAGCATGATGGGAAGCATCATCGCCGAGATGGCGGGACTGCAGATGAGTACGATGCCGAGGATGACCTCCAGAACGCCTACTATCGCTGCCCAGCCGCGCCCCACCATGTATTTTTCGGTGAAGGCGATTCCGAGCTCCACGATACCCGAAACGAGCATCAGTACGGCGAAGAGTGCCGACATGCCGATGTAGCTTTCGCCCGGATAGGCGAAGATGATAACACCTACCACGCAGATGGCTACGCCGAGTATCAGCAGGGCCCACCAGTAGCGGGTAAGGCTTTTGAAACGATCCATGAATGTTTCCATAAGAGAGTCTTTTAAACGGTTAAGATTAATCGGTTTTGGTCGGAGCGGTACAAGAACCGTGCAAAAGCGGGATACCGGACCGGGAGGCCCAATGCGGGAAACGGGGGCTGCGTAAGGAGCAGTGGTTGCGGGACGGTACGGGAAAGGGATGCCCGGCGGGATTGTACCTTCGGAGAGAGCGGAACGGGTAAGACGCTTCCTATCCGATGGGCTGCGGAGCGTTTGTGTCGGCCGGGTGCGGAGCGGGATGCGTATCCCGGCGAGGAGTGTTTGTCTGGGACGGATTGTCGTTCGCCGGGGCGGGAAATGCCACCTTGACGGCGTCGGGTACGATCCTGAATTCGACGGGCGACTCTCCCAGCGGGACGCCGTCGGCCGCCACGGCGAAAGTACCGGACGTTTCGATGCGGATACTCCGGCCGCTCCGGTGTAGCACGTCCGATGCACGCGGCGAGGTGCCGCGCAACATGCCGCAGGCAAGATGCAACGGAATCCGTGCGCCTTTGCCGGGAAGCAGTGCGATCGTGAGCCGTCCCTCCCGGGAGTCGATGCCGACGGTCGCTCCGGTAAGATAACCCCGATAGACGAGGGCGTCGTCCGCATAGACGCGCACCTGCGGGGCACGGTAGGTAAGCAGGGTGGTCGCGAAGGTCCGGAAACGTCGTGCGGCGGTCGTCTTGCCCTCTTCCCGCAGCCGGCACATCCGGGCCGTGAGCGTGGCGGACAGCCCCAATCGGGCACCTGCGACCATCATGCGTTGCTGGTCGTAGTGCGACTGGCTGTAGGCGACGGTTGCGACGCTGTATAAAGAAGCATATCCCGAAGCGATGGCTGCGACCGCTTCGGGATATGCTTTCGGTATGCCGGCGATCCCGCAGGTCCCTGCGGGGATGATGCCGAGCGTTATTTCGGCGGGCGGGACGGTCCGTTGAATGAACGCTCCGTTCACCACTTCGTGCAGCAGCCTGTCGTCACCCACGGCGAGAATACGTCGGAAACCGTTGCCGACGGCGCCTACGGTCAGCTCCACCGCATGGTATCTGTGCGTGGTGAAGACCGCGGTGACTTCAAGGCCGGCTTCCCGCAGCAGTCGTGCCACCGAAAACCACTCCCCGGCGGCTGCCGGGGAGGGATCGACGATTGCGAACCAACGGTCGCAGGAGGCTTCCTGCCTGGAATGGGGGGCGGTACCGGTCACGCCTTCGTTCCCTATTTTACGGGAATGGTTTCCAGGGTATGGCAGAGGAATTTCCAGAACTTCTCGACCGATGCGATGTTGACCTTCTCGTCGGGCGAGTGCGGGTACTTGATGGTCGGCCCGCAGGAGATCATGTCCATCTCGGGATATTTGCCGCCGATGATGCCGCATTCGAGTCCCGCGTGGATGGCCATTACGGAAGCCTCCTTGCCGAAGAGCTTTTTGTAGCCCGCCTTCATCGCTTTGAGAATGGGCGAGTCCATATCGGGGTTCCATCCGTCGTAGGAGCCCGACAGTTTGACGGTGGCGCCGGTCAGTTCGAATACGGTGCGTATCATCAGAGCGAGGTCCTCCTTTTCGGTGTTGACCGAGCTGCGCAGCAGGCACATGATTTTGAAGTATCCGCGTTCGGAAACCACGCGTGCCAGGTTCGAGGAGGTCTGTACCAGCCCCGGCATCGACATGCTCATGCGCATCACGCCGTTCGGGCAGCCGAATACGGCGTCCACCAGGTTGGCCTGGTCGAAGAAGTTGATCGCTTTAGCGGGCGTCTTCACCGGAACGGCCTTGAAGGAGATGCTGTCTTCGATGCCTTTGTACTCGTCGATATAGATCTTCTCGAATTTCCGGACGGCGCTCAGGAAGGCCTTCTCGTTTTTCTTCATCACCGCTACCGTGGCGAAAGCCTCGCGCGGGATGGCGTTGCGCAGACCGCCGCCGTCGATGTCGCACAGCATGATGCCCAGCTTCTCCTGGAAGGAGCGCATGAAGCGGGCGAAGAGTTTGTTGGCATTGGCCCGCTGGAGGATGATCTCCATGCCGGAGTGGCCGCCCTTGAGCCCCTTGATTTCGAGTCTGTACCCTGCGAAATCCTCTTTTTCGAGCTTCACCGTGTCGTATTTCATGGTGGCCGTGAGGTCGATGCCCCCGGCGCAGCCCACATACAGTTCGCCTTCGGTTTCCGAGTCGAGGTTGATGAGGATATCGCCTTTCAGCTCACCGGGCCGCAGGGCGAAAGCGCCGTCCATGCCGGTCTCCTCGGTGGCCGTGAAGAGTGCCTCGATGGGGCCGTGTTTGATGCCCCGATGCCGTTGTCGGCGCCGAGCGTGGTGCCGTTGGCCGTTACCCACTCGCCGTCGATGTAGGCTTCGATGGGATCTTTTTCGAAGTCGAACTCCTTGTCGGAATTCTTCTGCGGTACCATGTCCAGGTGGGCCTGGAGCACCACCGTTTTACGGTTTTCCATGCCCGGGGTGGCCGGTTTGCGGATGATGATGTTGGGGCCGGCATCCACGGTATAGTCCAGCTTGTGTGCCTTGGCGAATCCGACGATGTACTCCCTGATCTTCTCCTCGTGATGCGAAGGGTGCGGAACGGCACATATCTCCGAGAACCGCGTCCACAACAGTTCCGGTTTCAGTTTTTTCAACTCCTTGTCCATAGTTTTATGCATTGATGATTTCGTATCGTTATCGTTTGTCCGTCTCCGGCCGTTGCCGGTCCCGGTTTCGATGTGCGGTATCCCACCGCGGAAACCCCTCGCCGGGGCGGTCCGCCGGTTATGCGCTAACAAGATGTGAATAAGCCGAGCGGAAAAAGCAAGCGAGCTTGCTTTTTTCCGAGGCGGAGTATCTTGGATGAAGTCAAAGATACGGATAAATTGCGGGAAAACCTTATCGGATCGCCCGAAAGATTTACATTATTCCCTCCTTTGCCGTTTCTCCTTTCCGGGACCGTTCGCCCCGGAAGGAGGAAAGGGTAAAGGTGGCGTCACTTTTCGGTCGGCGATTCGCCTTGTGCGGAGGCGGGAACCTCCTGGTCTTTCTCGAACGCCTTGACGATGTGTTTCACCAGCCGGTGGCGGATGATGTCGCCCTGGTCGAACTCCACGATGCCGATGCCCTCGATTCCCCGGAGGAGTCCCATGGCCCGTACGAGGCCCGAGTCGGTGCGGCGCGGCAGGTCGATCTGGGTGATGTCGCCCGTGACGATGAATTTCGCGTTGCGGCCCATGCGGGTGAGGAACATCTTGAGCTGCGAGAGGGTGGTGTTCTGCGCCTCGTCGAGAATAACGAAGGCGTTGTCCAGCGTACGTCCGCGCATGTAGGCCAGAGGAGCGATCTGCACCGTACCCTCGTCGATGTATTTCTGGAGCTTGGCAGCCGGGATCATGTCGTTCAGCGCGTCGTAGAGCGGCTGGAGGTAGGGGTCGAGCTTCTCTTTGAGATCGCCGGGCAGAAAGCCGAGCTTTTCGCCGGCTTCCACCGCCGGCCGGGTGAGGATGATGCGCTTAACCTCCTTGTTGCGCAGGGCGCGTACGGCCAGCGCGATCGCGGTATAGGTCTTTCCGCTGCCGGCGGGCCCTACGGCGAAGAGCAGGTCGTTGTCGTCGTAGAGCTCCACGAGGCGCTGCTGGTTGGCCGTGCGGGCCTTTACGATCAGCCCTGCGTTGCCGAACACGATCGTATCCTTGCCCTGGGCCTCGTCCGTGCCGTGAAGCCCTTGCGCGAATACCTGACCGACGACCTCCGGCGATATGTGGCCGTACCGCGAGGAGTAGGCCATCAGGGCGGTCATCTTCTCCTCGAACCGTTCCAGCTCCGCTTCGTTGCCGATGGCCTTGACGGACGAGCCGCGGGCCACGATCTTCAATTTAGGAAACAGGTCGCAAATCCTGTTGAGATTGGAATTTGCGACCCCGTAGAATTCGAGGGGATCGATCCCCTCGATCGTTATGTTCTTTTCCGGCATCCGTGTCAGAAGATTTTAGAAGAGATAGCCTATGGTAAAGGTCCAGCTCGTGGGTTTGGTGTTCACCGATGCCAAGTCGCGGATGTTGCTGATCTCCTTCTTCGAGAAGACGCCGTTGTAGCGCACGTCCACCATGATGTTGAACAGGTCCACACCGATGCCTGCCGTCCAGGTCACGGTCTGTTTGCGGAACATGTTTTCCAGGTCGGCGATGTTTTCCATATCCGAGAATTTGGCTGTGGAGACGAGGTTGAAGACGGGACCCGCATTGGCGCGGACCTTGACGAAGTTGGAGGAGCCGATGCCCACACCCACCATTACCGGTACGCTGAAGTTGTTGGTCGTGACGCTCATGGGTTTGAGGCCGGTCAGCGATACGTCCTTGTATTTTCCCCAGTCGTAGAGCAGTTCGCCCTGTACGTAGAGGGGGAGCAGCGGGAAGTCCACGCGGGCCACGATGCCGGCGTTGAAGCCGCTCGCATTGCGTTTGATGGATTCGGCATTCACTATCGTCTTGTAGTCGATCTTCGATTGGTTGGTGGTGTAACCGGCCTTCACACCGAACGAAACGAACGGAAGGTTGTGGTTGTTTCCGGCCATGGCCGATACCGAGATCAGGAGGGCCGCAGCGGCCAATGCAATCTTTTTCATAATCCTTTTCTGAAATTGTATTAATGTGGTCCACAAATATAGTTTTTTTTCCTTTCGTCGGTACCGGAAGCGTGGCAATAACTCCCTTGTCGGCGTTTTGTGGGGATGCGTTCGGATCGGATGTTTCTTGTATGCAGTGGTTTGTGCGGGGCTGGGGCTCTTCCGGCCGTCGTCGCTCTTTCCGGCCGCTTTCGGCAGGGGAGGAGTAGGGAAGTTGATATATTCTCGCTATCTTTGCGCTTCATAAACTAAGGAACAAGGGACCAATGGGTATAGTAGCTATCGTCGGACGCCCCAACGTGGGAAAGAGCACTTTCTTCAACAGACTTGTCGGCATGCGGCAGGCCATCGTGGATTCCACGGCGGGCACCACCCGCGACCGCCATTACGGGCGGACGGACTGGAACGGCCGCGAATTTTCCGTCATCGACACCGGCGGTTACACGGTGAACGGCGACGACGTGTTCGAGGATGAAATACGCCGGCAGGTGATGCTGGCCATCGACGAGGCCGACGTGATTCTCTTCATGACGGAGGTAAGCACGGGCATCACCGATTTGGACATGTTCATGGCCGACATCCTGCGCCGCACCGACAAGAAGGTGTTTCTTGTGGTGAACAAGGTCGACAACAACGACCAGCTTTACGGTACTCCCGAGTTCTACTCCCTCGGTCTGGGCGAACCGTACGCCATCAGTTCGATGAGCGGCAGCGGTACGGGCGACCTGATGGATGCCATCGTGGAGGCGCTCCCTCTCGACGAGGGGAACGAGTACGAGGAGGGGCTTCCGCGCATCACCATCGTGGGGCGTCCCAACGTAGGCAAATCCTCCATGACCAACGCACTGCTGGGGCAGGAGCGCAATATCGTGACGGCGGTGGCCGGCACCACCCGCGACTCCATCCATACGCGTTACAACAAATACGGCATGGACTTCTACCTGATCGATACCGCCGGTCTCCGGAAAAAGGGCAAGGTCACGGAAGACCTCGAATTCTATTCGGTGATGCGTTCCATCCGTGCCATCGAGAGTTCGGACGTCTGCATCCTGATGCTGGACGCCTCGCAGGGAATCGAGTCGCAGGACATGAACATCTTCAACCTCATCATCCGGAACAAGAAGGGGTGTGTGATCGTGGTGAACAAGTGGGACCTCATTCAGAAGAGCAACAACACCATGAAGGAGTGGCGCGAGGCGATCGGCAGAAAGCTCGCTCCCTTCAGCGACGTACCGGTAATCTTCACCTCCGTGCCCGACAAGCAGCGTATTCTGGAGGTGCTTCAGACGGCCATCCGGGTCTACCAGTCGCGTGCACGGCGGATACCGACTTCGGAATTCAACGACTACATTCTACCCATCATCGAAGAGACTCCGCCGCCCTCGATCAAGGGCAAATACATCCGGATCAAGTATGCCGCCCAGCTTCCCAACCCCACGCCCGTATTCGCGTTTTTCGTCAATCTGCCGCAGTACATAAAGGATACCTACCGGCGGTTCCTGGAGAACAAGATCCGCGAGCATTGGGATTTCTCCGGAGTTCCCATCCAGATCTATTTCAGGCAGAAATAAACGGTGCGGCCCGTCCGCTCTCCGCACGGGGGCGGATGAGGGCGTTCCCGTGAGGCTTAAACGTTTCGTATCATGACACATCAACAACGGCGTACCGTTGCGTTGCCGCTTGCCATGCTGGTCGGCGCCGTCTTCCACGGGTTCTTCAGCAGGCTCTCTTTCCTGCCTCCCTACCTGATCTTCGCGATGCTGTTCGTGACCTATTGCCGCGTTTCGGCGCGGGAGGTACGTTTCAGACCCTTCCACTGGGTGTTGCTGGCGGTGCAGATGTCGCTGGGAGTGGGGCTCTACCTGGCGTTGTGCCGGGTGAATCCGCTCCTCGCGCAGGGGGCCATGATGTGTTCGTTCGTTCCTACGGCGATGGCGGCCACCACCATCGGAGGAATGCTGGGGGCCGATGTGGCGACCATGGCCTCGTTCTGCCTGATGAGCAACATGGGGGTGGCGGTGACGGCACCGTTGCTCTTCGCCGCCGTCGGAGCCAATCCGGAACTCTCGTTCCTGCAGTCGGTGGGGATCATTCTCTGGAAAGTCGTGCCGCTGCTCATCCTGCCCTTCGCCGGGGCCGTTGCGCTGGAACGATTCGCTCCCCGCTGGCACAAGGCCGTCCGCGATCGGCAGATCGTTTCGTTCTGGATATGGGCCGCTTCGCTGACCGTCGTGCTGGGGCGGACGGTGGAGTTTCTGCTGGCGCAACCCAAGGAGAATTATTCCCTCGAGGTGCTTCTGGCCTTGGTGGCATTGGCGGTCTGTCTGTCGCAGTTCGCGCTGGGGAGGTACATCGGGCGCCGTTTCGGCGATACCGTGGCCGGCGGTCAGTCCATCGGCCAGAAAAATACGGTACTGGCCATCTGGATGGCCCAGACCTGGTTCGATCCGCTCTCCTCGGTAGCCCCCGCCGCCTACGTCATATGGCAGAATTTCGTGAACAGCTGGCAGCTCCTGAAGTACGATGGGGGATCGTCGGCTGGCTTAGAAAGAGAAAAGCGGTAATATCAAGCGACACCGTTCGGTCCCGATAACGGAATTATCGGGACCGAACGGTTATTGTCCCCGCGTATCGGTCGCTTGATCGATAACTTTCTCGAATTTCTCCAGCTATCGTCATCGTCGTCATTCCATAATAGAACGGCCATCGATCTGTTTATAGTTTGTGAACGGCTTTATAGAACCGTTTGGAGAACGAACATTTAACGGGGCATTTGTGAAACGTAATGATAGCGACTGGCAGCCGTGCGAATTTCTGCGCTTCGCGTTGCAATGCCGTCCCATCCCATCGTTTTTTTGTGGTATCTTTTGACGAACGTATGGATTATCGGCGGCTAATTTATTTATGCCGGTATCGTGGAGCTTGCCGAAATTGAAAATCACCCCTGTCGGAATGAATTCTGGCAGGGGTGAAAGTTCAATCGGACTTGTTGGGCCGTCGCGTCACTTCTTCAACAAAGCGAAAAACTCTTCGTACTGCTCGCACGAATCGAAGAATTCTGCGTACACTGTTATTTGTGTACCGTCGATCAAGAAGATTTCCAATTCACCCTCTTCGTCGTCGTGCTCAAGATGTTTTATATCCGATATTTTAAATGTTTTGTCGCTTTTCGTTCCCTTCTTTACGATAGGATAGGTTACACATTCTTCATCGACAACGATTTTCCCTCCGTTCGCCGCCAAAGCACGGGCAAGACGAATTTTATTCAATGTCACTGCCAACAGGATGAGTCCTCCGATGATAAACACAATGGCTGTACCCGTAGGTCCGAGTATTCGGGTAATGCCTATTCTTATGCCGAATGGATAAACGAACGGTACGACAACCATACCGACCGATATGGCCAACATGGTGATGTTGTCCTTGATAGGAGAAGCCGGAGCGTAGTTAAATGTTTTCATCATCCGAAAATATTAGGTTAATCAATGTTTTTGCTCGGTGAGTATCACCATTTTATATAGATCCAAGGGCTTTTAGGGTCCGTCAGTAAATCTTCTGCCAATCCGACCATGTTGGTAGTTCCCATCGACAAGGTGCGACCGAGGACATAGCTATAGGCATAGTCTTTCCAATTGGTGTAAACCTCTTTCGTCATCTCATACGCGGCATCGATACACTGCATACATTCTTCTTTTGCAATGTATCCTTGTTCAAGGCAAAGTCGGCCGATGAAGTTTAATCTTCCCGCGTCCCACGCAAGTACGCCGAGTTCGCCCATTGCTTCTTTGGACGCGACAATTCCGGTTCGTTCGATGTCGGAGTATTGTTCCTCCATCGTCGCCAACTTCTCCAAACAGTCGTTTCGGAAATCGGTGTGTTCTTTCAGCTCTTCGTTTTCATTGAGCCATTTCCTGCTTATGCTGCCTCCTCCTTGAAGAAAAGCCGCATAGGCATAATGAAACATGGTTTGCGAGGGAGCTTGCGACAACCAATTCAGCGTCTCGATGGCACTCTCCCTATCCGTTATGCCGAAGTATTCGCCTAAAATTACTTTACGAACGGAGGGGGCTACGCCGGTTTCGAATGTGTTCAATACGCCTTGTTGCTGATATACATACAGATTGCCGAGGCTTATCTTGCGTAAATCCGCTTCTGGCAAGTGTGCATTTTTGTCCACATTCAAACCGTTCTGAAAGAGTCGCTGCAATTTTGCCAATCTTCCCAAAAGAGAGGTCATGTTCATGGTACAACGTTTGTCTTATCAGCTCCTTAAGACCTTTATTATTAAACCACGAAGCGTGGAACTGCAATGCCACGTCTGAGTTTGAAGGTCCTGAGAAAACCCGAATGTACAGATGTAGTGATAGCAGCCCACGCTGTGCGTGAGAACCACTATGCCATCCTTGTACATTCTTTGAAAGTTTCTCAGGTTTTCAAACTACAAGATGCGCATAACGCTTCTTCTATGAATATGTCTTGGGGCGAGTCGCCTCGCTCCGAATGCAGAAATAAGAAAAATCGCTAAACTCAAGTGATTTTACGGCGGCTTATGCGGAGAGGGGGAGAGCGAAGCGGCAATTCTTGTCCCGGAGTTTTCCTTAGGATAACCGGAAGGATGCCGCGGGAGCCGTCCGGAGCGGACCGAAGCCACTGGTTGGGCCGGATCTCCCGGGACCTTTTTGTGCCCGGTTCGGTGCCGCAGAGGGAGTCGCTCCCTTTGCGCCGCAGTGCGTCGGCGCGTAACGGTCGGCGGCGTGGCCGCCTTTTTTGGGGGCGGGGGTTCTTCGTCCCGTCGGTTCCGAGCAGTCGGTTCCGTTGCAGGGGCAAGTCCCGTATTGCGTGCGTGGAGCCTGGCCGCCGCACGCGGGATCTTCCGGCCGTGGACGGGGCCGCCTTTATCCTTGTCGGCCGGCGATGAGCCGGGCGGGGTCGAGGTTGCGGGTGGCATGCAGCAGCAGGATGCCCCGTGCCGCGATAAAGCCCACGAACGCGAGCCACAGGGCGTTGTTGCCCAGTTGGCCCACGGAGACGTAGTAGAGACCGAAGTAGACGACGAGTGCGAGAAAGGTGGTGTTGCGAAGCGCTTTGGTTTGGGTCGCACCGAGCAGGATGCCGTCGATCAGGAAGGGGAGGCATCCCACGAGGGGAATGGCGATCACCCAGCCGATGTAGCGCCCGGCGGTATCGAGGATCTCCCGGGAGGGGGTGAAGAGGGAGAGGATGCCGCGCCAGCCGGCCAGGTAGAGGGCCACGTAGGCCACGGCGATTCCCAGGCTCCACCAGAAGAGTTTGACGATGGCCTCCCGCAGGGCCGGACGGTTGCGTGCACCGATGTATTTGCCCGCGAGCGATTCGGCCGCGTAGGCGAATCCGTCGGACATGTAGGAGAAGAGGGTGAAGAGCTGCATGAGCAGCGTGTTGGTGGCCAGCACCGTGTCGCCGAAACGCGACGAGGCTGCGGTGAAGAAGGTATAGGCGGTCACCAGACAGAGGGTGCGCAGAAAAATATCCTTGTTGATGTGGAAAAAGCGGGTCATGGGCTTCAGACGGATGCTTTCGCGCAGGTCGGCGTATTTCGCCAGGCGGCCGTAATAGCGTGCCCAGAAGAGCCACGAGACGGCCACACCCGTGTATTGCGCCACCACCGTACCCCAGGCGATGCCCGCGATGCCCATGCCGAGCCGGAAGACGAACAGGGCGCTGAAGAGGATGTTCACCACATTGGAGATGATGGAGACGACCATCGGTGTGCGGGAGTTCTGCATGCCGATGAACCAGCCGTGGATGGCGAAGAGGGAGATGGAGGCCGGGGCGGCCCAGATGCGGGCGAAGAAGTACTCCGCGGCGAGTGCCTGCGCCCCTTCGCTGCCCTCCATCAGCCCCAGCGAGAATCGCCCCAGGGGATTGCGCAGCACGACGAGCAGCAGGGCCAGTACCACGGCTACGGACATCGAGCGGACCAGGATGCGGGTGCACTCCCTCAGGTCGCGGGCGCCGTAGGCCTGTGCCGTGACGCCGCTCGTCCCCATGCGCAGGAAGCCGCAGGTCCAGTAGATCATGTTGAAGATCGTCGTCCCGATACCGATGGCGCCTATCGCGGCGGCACCGTTGTCCAGTCGGCCTGCGATGGCCGTATCGACCATTCCCAGCAGCGGAATGGTGATGTTGGAGATGATGTTCGGTATGGCGAGCCGCAGGATTTGCCTGTTCATCCGGTTCATAACTCTTCGCATGCTTGTTCGTATGCGTGCAAAGGTATCTTTTTCCCTTGGGATACGCCAATTCCGCCGTCCGAAAAAAGGCCGGCCACGGCGGCCTTGCGGGTTTGGTAAGGTTTTTGAAATCTTGCAGGACAGGTGCCCGCCGCAGCGGGCGCGGCACGAAGTCCAACTTTAAAATACATAATTACTATGAAACGTTTATCTTTATTGCTGCTCGGCCTTTTCCTGATGGGCGGTGCGGCGCATGCTCAGAAGCCGTTCCGCGACGGCGATGTCTTTTCCAGGGGCGACGTGGTACTCAATCTCGGCGTCGGTTTGGGAAATATGGTGTACAACGATAACTACACCAAGAAGGTACCTCCCATCTCGCTCTCCGGAGAGTATGCCGTCACGGGCAACCTCTTCAACAACGGCCGCGGTGTGGTGGGCCTCGGCGGCTACATCGGCTATACCGGTGCCAAGTACCGCGCTTTCGACAACCTCGATGCGGGGTGGAACTTCAACAACCTGATCGTGGGCGTACGCGGTGCGTTGCACTACCAGTTCGTCAACCGGCTCGATACCTATGTAGGTCTTTTCCTGGGGTATAACATCTCCATGACCGGCGACTACGGCTCGTTTCCCGTCGGTGGGCGGTTTCGAGTTCGCGTTCTACGTGGGTGCTCGCTACTATCTCTCGCAGCGGTTCGCCGTCTTCGGGGAGGTGGGCTACGGACTCTCTGCGGTGAACCTCGGTGTAGCCTACAAATTCTGACGACCGCACTCCGGAACGGGACGCATCCCGTTCCGGGACGGTTCGACCGCTCCGTGTACGGGGCGGTTTTTTTGTGTTTCGTCGATGGTATTTGTCCGGATGGATTTTTCTCGTTTATTTTGCATGTTCCAAACCGATGGGACGGACCGGGGCCGGATGCGGCGCTCCCGCCGTTCCGGACAAAAGCAGAAGAGCGATGAAACGGATCTTATTGGTGGCCGCGTTTGCGGTGTGTGTGGCCTCGGAGGCGATGGCCCAGCGGGCTTTCAACGGCGGCGATGCAGTGCTCAGCGCCGGAATAGGAATGGGGACGGCGGTGAATGTCGGTAGCCGTACGGTCGTTCCCCCGATCGCGTTCCAGGGAGAGTATTGTTTGCTGGACCGGCTGTTCGACGACAACAGTGCGCTGGGAGTGGGGGCCTATGTGGGCTTCGCGGCGGGCAAACGGCCCTATACGGCGGAAGGATACACCTACTTTACGCAGAAGGTGAACAATGTGATGCTGGGGGTGCGCGGGGCGCTCCACTATCAGTTCGCCGACAGGCTGGATGCCTACCTGGGACTGATGCTCGGCGGAAGCATTGCCAATACGCGGAGCGAAGGGGTGTGGATGCACGGCGGCAATCCGCCCCGCTACGGAGGATTTCTCGGCGACGTGTTCCTGGGTGCCCGCTATTACCTGTTGCCGCAACTGGCGCTTTACGGGGAGTTCGGTTTCGGGGTGGCTTACTTCACGGTCGGCGTCTCGTTCAGAATATGACCCCTCCTTTCGTTCTCCGGTCCTCGTGCCGGAGGGACCCGCTCTCGTGCCGGAAGAAATGATTCCGGCATTTGTTTTTTTATTGACAGGAAAATCATTATCTTTGCACGCCCGAAAAACACGGGTGACGGATCAATTATTAATAACAGGTATTTAAAACGTAAAACAAGTGGATTCACAGAGTTACAAAACAATCTCCGCTAACGCGCAGACAGTCAACAAGGAATGGCTTGTCATCGACGCCGAAGGGGAGGTTTTGGGACGCCTTGCCTCGCAGGTCGCGAAGATTCTGCGCGGTAAACACAAGCCCAGTTTTACCCCGCACGTCGATTGCGGCGACAATGTTATCGTCGTGAACGCCGACAAGGTAAGGCTGACGGGTAAGAAAATGACCGACAAGGTCTATGTAAGACACACCGGCTACCCTGGAGGTCAGCGCTTCGCCACTCCGGCGGACACCCTGAAAAGGAAGCCCGAATTCCTTCTGCAGCACGCCGTGAAGGGAATGCTGCCCAAGACGCGCCTCGGAGATGCGCTTCTTCGCAACCTCAAGATTTATGCAGGGGCGGAACACCCGCACACCGCGCAGAATCCCCGAATCATCAAATTAAACGAGATTAAGTAGAAACTATGGAAGTTGTAAACACCGTAGGACGTAGGAAAGCTGCCGTTGCACGCGTTTACGTGAAGCCCGGTAAAGGAACCATTACCGTAAACCACAAGCCCATGGAAACATACTTTCCGCTGGATATCTTCCAGTATGTGGTGAAACAGCCCCTGTTGGTGCTCGAAAACCCGGAAAGCTATGACATCACCATCAACCTTGCTGGCGGCGGTATCCACGGGCAGGCTGAAGCTGCACGTCTGGGCATCGCTCGCGCCCTCATCGAGATCAATCCCGAATGGCGCGGTGTGATGAAGAAGAACGGGTTCCTCACTCGCGACTCGCGTGAAGTGGAGCGTAAGAAACCCGGTCAGCCCGGCGCACGCAGGAAATTCCAGTTCAGCAAACGTTAGTATTTACGTCCTTACAAAGCACGAAAGCGGTTGTCAAACCGTGCAGACTACCCGATGGGGGTATTACTCGTACGGCTGCCCTTTCGCGGAAAACCCGGCGGACCGCCTCGGACGGGGCGCTACCTGCGGGTTGATGTAAAGAGAATTAAAATTAGAAAAACAAACAGTAATGCCAAGAACAGATTTTAATCAGTTACTGGAAGCCGGAGTTCACTTCGGTCACCTGAAAAGGAAATGGAACCCCAAAATGGCTCCGTATATCTTTATGGAGAAGAACGGGATCCACATCATCGACCTCCACAAAACGGTGGTGAAGGTCGATGAGGCGGCGGCAGCCCTGAAACAGATCGCCAAGAGCGGTCGCAGGATCCTCTTCGTGGCTACCAAGAAGCAGGCGAAAGAGGTCGTGGCCGAAAAAGTTGCCGCAGTCAACATGCCTTATGTGACGGAGCGCTGGCCCGGCGGTATGCTTACAAACTTCCCCACCATACGCAAAGCCGTGAAGAAGATGGCGACCATCGACAAGATGACCGCCGACGGCACTTACGACAATTTCTCGAAAAGGGAAAAACTCCAGATCTCCCGCCAGAGGGCCAAACTGGAGAAGAACCTCGGTTCGATCGCCGACCTGACCCGTCTGCCCGCAGCGCTTTTCGTGGTTGACGTGCAGAAGGAGCAGAACGCCGTGAAGGAGGCAAAGAGGCTCAGCATCCCCGTATTCGCAATGGTAGATACCTGCTGTGATCCGACAGACATTGATTACGTAATACCTGCGAACGACGATGCGACCAAGAGTATTGCCGCCATCATCGAAGCGATGACCCAGGCGATAGCGGAAGGTCTTACCGAACGCAAACTCGAAAAGGACAAAGAGGCCGAGACGGCAACTGCCGAGGGCCGCGAGAAAGAGTCCAAGCCCCGTATCCGCAAGT
>ERZ777011.1206-NODE-1206-length-29640-cov-38.779381_pt1 | contig 29640 bp, 27 predicted proteins | sample MGYA00374964_ERZ777011 | MGnify/ENA primary metagenome ERZ777011 (study PRJEB29310, sample SAMD00008975) | mouse gut metagenome | study: EMG produced TPA metagenomics assembly of the Metagenome analysis of fecal microbiota from mouse which was promoted... | reverse complement strand
ACCCACCCATCTGGAATCCGCACATCAAGAAGATGTCGCGGCGCGAGTTCCTCGGTCTATATCTAATAGGCAATCCTAAAGATAGGTTTGAACTTGACTACAATGAGGAAATCATGCTCAAAGCCCGAGGCATCCGTGCCACGCGTGAACTTGCAATCATCAATGAGGAATTCGGATTTCTTGACCGTACAAAGAAACAGGCTGACTTTCTTGAATACTTCGAGGGCAAGACAAAAGAGAAATATCAGAAATGGGAAATCGTATATAAGCATTTCAAGGATTTCTGCAATGGCAGATGTCTGATGAAAGATGTGACCATCGGACTGTGCAACGACTTTAGGACATACATTCTCAAAATTCGTGTGAAGCAGTCCGGCAATATCATATCACGCAACTCTGCCGCCGGATATTGGTCAACCTTCCGCGCTCTGCTGAAACTGGCATATAAGGAAGGCTGGCTCCGTGAGAACGTCAATGACTACCTTGACCGCATCGACTGGGAGGAACCGAAAATCAACTATCTCGAAATCGAAGAGGTGAAACGCCTTGCCGCCACACCCTGCAAAGTAGATGTTCTGAAACGCGCTTCTCTTTTCGCCTGTATGACAGGACTCCGCATCAGCGATATTCTGCAACTGCGTTGGGAGAACATCGAGCTGTCTCCCGACGGTGGGTATTGTATGCGCATCCGTACCCAGAAGACTAAGACGCAGGCGACGTTACCATTGAACGATGAAGCCCTGTCGTATTGCGGTGAACAAGGTCGCGGCATGGTATTCAAAGGACTGAGTCGTGCCCATACCCGCGAACCGTTCAAAAAATGGCTCAAAGATGCCGGCATCAAGAAGAAAATCACCTTTCACGGATTGCGCCATACATACGCTACATTGCTGATAACCAACGGCACTGACATCTATACCGTCAGCAAGATGCTTACGCATAAAAACGTGGCCACGACACAGATCTACGCTGAGGTCGTAAATCAAAAGAAGCGCGACGCCGCTAACTCTATCTCACTGAAATGAAAAAAAGAATTAGCATAAAAGCTAATTATATCAGAAATTTGTTATACCTTTGTAGACGAATTATGAGCAAGAAAGTCAAAATCGAACCTGTGAGATCTTCCGAATCGGCAAGCCTCTACACCATCATCTTTGAGGATGGTGATATGTCGGAGTTTGCAAAATTCCTTAACCGTTTCAAGGACAATGGCAAACTCCAACGTGACTATCAGCTGATTCTGTATGCCCTGCAAAAGATTCTGGAAAACGGAGTGCAGGAACGATATTTCCGTCCCGAGGGAAAATATGCAGACAGAGTATGTGCCCTCCCGATTGATTCGGGCAAACTAAGGTTATATTGCCTGAGAATTTCGGACAAAATATTGATTCTCGGTAATGGAGGAATAAAGCAGACAAAGACATACAATGAGAATCAGGAACTCAATGGATATGTCATGGATCTTCAGAAATTTGATGCGATATTAAAAGCGGCAGAAAAAGAAGGATCCATCATCGTCGAGGAAACAGTCCTGAATGGTATAACTGATAAAACTTTTGAGCTATGAAAACGACAGCCCTTCTTTTTGATGAATGTCTTGCCACCGTTTCCAACGATGTCAAGCTGGAACTTGATATGTCGTTCGCCCTTGCTGATAAGATTGATATGATTCTCAGGGAAAAGAATATCAGTCAGAAACAGTTGGCAAAAAAAATGGGCAAGACCGAAGCAGAAGTTTCTCGATGGCTTGGGGGTACTCATAATTTCACACTAAGGACGATAGCAAAGATTTCCGATGCACTCGGAGTGAAACTTTTAACCATATAGTGTGATGAAAAGCAAGACCTCTAATCACGATGACAAGATAATGAATTGTTCAACATTCGATGAACTGCTTGATGTGGAATATGGCAAAACTGGAACCCCTGAACGTGAGTAGTTCGATACTGACGCAACGGCATTCTGTCTGGCAGAAACACTCAAGGAAGAACTGCTCAAAGCCGGACTGACACAACAATAGCTTGCAGAGCGTATCGGCACGAAGAAAACCTATATTGATATGTCGTTTACCCTTGCCGATAAGATTGACATGATGCTCATCTTGACAAGAGGACAAATGTCCTATACCCGTAATGATGGTGTAAAAGTCATTCCATTGGCAACCATTAACCCATAACAACATGAGGAATAAAATCATACGGCTATACTATAGTGCCAAAGATATTAGCGTCCGCAGATTTTGGGAAAATATCGGAAGATGGTTTTCCTATTTCAACATATCGCGTCGCATCTATGATTTTGATTATTCAAGTATTCTCGCTGTTGAACGGCATCAGATAAGCAGGGTGCGCGATTCAATAGCGCATTACCATAATCATCTGTACGCCGAGCGTGATATTGAACGCCTCAATCTTGCATTACGGTTGTTGGACATTATAGAAGAGGACGGATGCTGCGAACGTGTCGGCAGACCTTTTAAATTTGTAAAAAGTAATAATAAGGAGGATTTGTATGAACTTGAAGACGATCCTGAATCATACTATACCATTCCAGTTTATGTGAATTACAAAAATGCCATACGTTTTGCTAAAATTGAATTATCAAGATATTCAGATAGTAAAGATGGTGCCATGTGGCAATCACATTTGAGAGTGGAAAAGGCATGGCATATCTACCATACTCTCAGGCTTTACTTTATGCGAAGTTGGTGGGATTGATTCTATATTAATACTTGGGTGGTGAACAATTCAGAGAGTTAAATTGTCTATAAAGACGTGAAATTTTAATCCACTGTTTGCTTATGAGAAATACGCCCCAGCGCTTGAGGAGCTATGCTCCCCCTACCCGGGACAAAATTTTTTTTTGGAGTGCCGTTGTTGCCGGATGTGGGATCATGGCTTTACTTGGTCGCCACGCTGCCATTCACCGTTTTGGCACCGACCATTTTACCGGCAATGTTCTATTTGCCGTTTTCTTTGTCCTCTCAATCGGTCTTTATTGCGGTTTTCAATCGGTAATCGAAGATGTGTTCAACCGCCTACAATCTCTTTTTCGCCGCCGTGAAGTCATGGCTATTGCTGAAACTGCCAACGGTGAGAAAATGCACGTTTCAGTTGAAGAACCATCAGTAACAATGACGCAATATTTCGAGACCAACTCAGAAGTGTCTGACATTGAAGAGAGCAATGCAACTTTTGAGAAATCAACGGACAAAGCACCGTTTGAGGTCTTGGAAGTTGTAGACGATATGCGTCATATCCGTTTCTCGGACGGAGAGGAAGCCTATGTGGGTATTGGTCTATCTGATGAAGAGATTATCCTTGAAAAAGCGTATAACGATTCAAGAGATTATGATGCCGAACTTGAAGAGGCATACAAGGAGTATCTTGACTCTATGACTGCGGAAGAACGATATGACCACGACCACGGTATTAAACGCGTTAAAAAGAAGAGAGAATATAATGATGAAGTCGGTTTCTTTTCATCAGTATCAGTTCAAGAGATTCACAATAATCCTGATGGAACCACTTTGATTGAAGAGACTGAGCAGGATGTGTATGTAACACCCGACGGCTCGGTATATTATCTTGAGGATATGGCTCCAATCTGTGACTTCTATGAGAAACACAAAGACGATATAGAATCTCACAAAGAGATATTGACACGAAAGCAACGTTGTGATGAAGCATTTGACAAGATGAAACGCCACGAAGAATTATACAATCTTGAACAAGTGTCGTTTATTTGTGCCTATCTCACACATACCATGGAGCAGTTTATGGAATCGCACGAACTGGACAAACTTCATAATAACGCGAAAATATGGACTATCAATCCATTAGCTCAATTCGATTCGGTTCAGCTACGTAGTAATCACCTGTCGAAAGAGGACTTGAAGCATCTGGGCTATAATGTCGGGAAATTCCTGAAACTTAAAGGCGAAAATATTGCCTTGTTCATCAAAAATGTATTCGCAGACAGTTTCGGCACCGTGCAGGTTGGAACAATCATAGCGAAACTTGCAGACAGAAATCCCGGCAAAGACCGAATACCTCTCCTGAGTGCCAAAGAGATGAATTATCTCTTTGATCACTATAAACGCTATAAGACCATCAACCTTGACATTATCCCCAAAAGATTGGCTGAGGAAGAGACAGCAAAAAAGAAGAACAGGAAATAATAGGGACATCCCCAGTAAGTATTGGCGAATAGTTGTGACTTTGTCATGGCTATTCGCCTTTTTATTTTATACAGCAAATGACTACACCGCGGCCAATCATTTGACTGTTTAGGATGATTCAACTCTCCAGCTTTTTCCATTCCAATCTTTTGCATTACACGTTCTAAAGGAGCATTGATTTTGGTAGCGAAAGAAAACAACCGTTCAATTCCTACATCTTTTCCAAATTCATCACAGTTTTCGTAGCCTCAGTTGCATACCCCTGATTGTGATAATCAGCGGCAAGTCGCCAGCCAATCTCAACTCCAGGAGTGAAATCTTCCTCAAAGCCTGTTTTATTTCATGTAGCTCTGCATATCCCATAAAATCACCAATCAACTTCTTTTTCATTGCAAAATGGTCGATAATGACCCAACCCTTTTGCAATTTCTCACACCAATGAAAGTCATTTAAGGTTATTGCTCAAAATAACCTTGAAATCACCTACTGTTTTGGCGAATCACCACACAAATACTTCCACAAAATACCCGCTGAATATCACAGTGTTAGCACTTGCGAAACGGTTATTTTAGAAAGTGTTTGCGGTTATTTATTTCACCTTCAACTCACTTTCAATCAGTGCGGTTCTATTTCCGTAAAACAATTCAAAACCGCACCAATATGGAAACATCAACACCAACTTTCGATCAGCTGCCACATGTGGTAAGCGGTCTCTCTGAAAAACTCGATCGAGTGCTCGACATACTTGAAAAGCTCGGCATCGCCAACCCTATCAAGAATGTCAAACCCTCACGCAGACTCGTGTATGCGAAAGAGGCTTGCCAGATAATAGGCAAGTCACTTTCTACCCTCTACCGCGCGGTCAAGGCTCCGAATGATCCCATTCCGAGCTACAAGCGCGGCAAGCTCCTCTACTTTTATGAGGATGAAATCTACGCATGGATTGAGGGCGGTCGCAAACACTCCGCGGCCCCTTCTCTCGCCGAAACCGCAGCGGCTATCACTGCCGGTATGAAACGCCGTCCCAGAGGGGGCTATAATTTCTGAGCCTATGGAAAAGAATATTACTCCAGACTCAGTAATCAGTGCGCTGATGAATCACACAAAGTCTGCTGACAGCGACTTTCCTATTCATGTATTTCCGGCAAAGATGCAACGGATTATTCTTGAACTAAACACCACCTGCGCCTTCCCGATTGATTATACTGCATCGGCTATGCTTGCCGCCATATCTGTGGCAATCGGCAATACCCATCGCGTCGAGATTAAACGCAGCTGGCAGGAATCGGCTATCGTGTATATCGCCATTGTCGGACGTCCCGGAGATTGCAAGTCTCATCCGCTTACATTCGTGATGCGTCCGCTCGTTAATGCCGACTGGAAAAACAATCAGGAAATCTCGTGCCAACGAGTGCAGAGCCAAGCTTGCTTGAGCTATGCCGAGTGCAGCCGAGATTGGCGGTCAACGCAGTTTCAGAAAAAGCATTGCGCGTATCAGCAGGCTGTGACGATGAGCCGCAAGGAACGCATCAGTGCCGGACTGGAAGAATTTCCGAAAGAGCCGAAACGGTTGCGCTACCTTGTGTCGGACGTGACGCAGGAGGGTCTCAGTGCCATTCACTCCCACAATCCTCGTGGCCTATGCCTCTGGGTTGATGAGTTGTCGGCATGGTTCAAGAACTTCACCCGCTACAACACCGGTTCGGAAGAACAATTCTGGCTTTCGGCTTTCAACGGCAGCACTACAATGTCTGACCGCAAGAATTGTCAGAACTCCATCTTCATCAAGCGTCCGTTCATCTCGGTGGTCGGAACAATTCAGAAACGTCTGCTCACCGAACTTGCCAACGGTGAGAGAGCAGCCAACGGGTTGGCTCAGTCAAGCTTCGCCCTACTTCGTGGTCATTGACCGCATACTATTTGCTATGACCAAGAGCAACGGCAAACCGAGATGGAATGAGGATGAAGTGCGCGACGATCTCGACTGTGAATGGGAACGGATACTCAACCGTCTTCTTTCAGTGGAATGTGTAGTCAACGAGGATAAGGAGCCAATACCAACCGTCATGCGGTTCACTCCGGATGCCAAGCGCAGGCTTTATGAGTGGCAACATGAGAACGCCTCGCTATGCGACAAGGAGATGAGCGACAACGTGGTCAGCTTCTTCTGCAAGCTCGAAATCTATGTACTCCGGTTCTGTCTGATACTCCGACTTATCCGCTGGGCTGTCAGCGAAGACCAACCACGTCCGTCAGACATTGAGGATGACGATGTGGCAGGAGCGATAGAATTAGCTGAATATTTCCGGGGCAACGCATTAAGCGTACTCACCTGCATCAGCGAGGAGAAATTGAATGAATTGCACCGCACCGTTTATGAACATCTCACCGAGGAGTTTTCTACCGCCGACGGTATCCGCATAGCCGAGCGGTTCGGAATGAAAGACCATACATTCAAGATGTTCCTTACCCGCAATCTCAATACTCTGTTCCGTCGCATACGACAAGGATGGTATCAGAAGCTTTCATGTTACTCCGCTAACAAAGTTACTACCGATGAACAGGATTGATGATGCAATGGTGGAGGCCACCATGCGGGGCTACGACTGCAACAATCTGTTCGCTTTCGTGGCGACTGTAATCGGCAGTGACGAGGCCGCCCGACTGATGGAGATGTATCGGGTGGGTACATCAAAGCATTGGCAAGGTGCCACGGTATTCTGGCATATCTCAAATGACGGTGAAGTCCGTAGTGGAAAGATTATGCTGTATGACCGATTGACCGGGCATCGTGTGCAGGAACCGTTTCCACACATCAACTGGGTACACTCGGTGTTGCGATTGCCCGACTACAAACTGACCCAATGTTTCTTCGGTGAGCATCTGCTCCCTTATATCCGAGATAAGCCGGTGGCTATCGTGGAGAGTGAGAAGACTGCAATACTCGCAACTCACTACCTCCCGCAATATCTGTGGCTCGCCACAGGCGGAAAGTGCAGTTGTCTAAACCGCGAGGCAATCCAAGCACTCCGAGGAAGAGAGGTGTTGCTTGTTCCTGACCTTAACGCTACTGACGATTGGCGCAAGAAACTTACGCTATTCGATGATTCGGGAATAAAGGCAAGTCTGTTTGAACAGCTTGAACAGATGGCTACTGATGAGCAGCGAGAACAAGGTCTTGACATTGCTGACTTCTTAATCGCCGAGCAAACTCCACACGGCATCCTTGAACAAATGATGCAACGAAATCCGGCATTGCGCCACCTCGTTGACGCGCTACAGTTGGAACTCGTAGGCATCGAAGAATTACAAACCGAGCGAAAGCTCATTAAAATCTGAATGAAATGGCACAATCAAAAATCTCAAATCCTCAGTCATCCGAAATGACTGATATGTCTAACAATTCTATTTTCTCTGAAACTATGGAAAATCCTACCAACCCCGAAGTTCAGCCCATCGCTGAACAGAGCGAAGCTGCTCAGTCAAAGCCACCTCGCCCCACTGCCAAGCAGCGCAAGAGCGAACTCGAAGATTACCGCACCGCTTTCTTTGCCCCGATTAAACTCGGCAAGGACAACAAGCATCAGGTAGCAATAAGCAATGAGACGTTTGACCGTGTAGAACGCACTGCCCGATTCTTCGGTGGTCCCGGCTACAGCGTCAGCAACTTTGTCGAGCACATCATCAATGAGCATCTCGACAATAACGCCGCCAACTATGAAGGCTGGTTCACTCTAATCAGTAAATCGTTCTGACCACTGCCCCAAAGGCAGTGAAAATGGCGAAGCCATCGGCAACGCCGGTATCCGGATATTCTGTAAGGAATAGGAGGATAGCAAGGTAGTGGCAATGTAAACATTTCCGACCTTGCATCCTCCGTTACCGGGCGGCTGGAGTCCGTTCCCGATGGTCACAATGTCAAATCTCAAAATCCCAAGACAATGACATTCACAAGAAGAAAGAAAGCTCCTCCGGGAGCAACCGAGAAGTCTGGCAAATCATACGTTGTCAGTGTCAGGCTCAATGAAGACCAGTATCAGACCGTGCAGGAAAACTGTCGAAAATCCGGCAGAAAGATGTCTGACTTCTGGCGCCACGCTCTGCTCAACGCCAAGGTTACGGCAGTAGCCACACCCGATGATATGGCGATTCTGCGTCAGATCGGGAGCATGGCGAATAATCTGAATCAGCTTGCAAAGAAAGCTAACGAAGCAGGATTCAAGCTCGTGGAGTGGTCTCTCAAAGGTCTGAGCAAGGAAATAAAAACACTTTACACAAGGCTGTCTTATGATTGGAGGCATAACTAAAGGGAGCTGTTTTTCGGGCTGCGTGGAGTATGCCCTCGCGCTGAAAGAGAAAAACAAAGAGGCACGTCTGCTCTATTCCGAGGGTCTGCTGACCGACACGCCGAAAGATATTATCGACGGTTTTGAATGTCAGCGACATCTCAACAGCAGGGTTCAGCACTGGTGCGGACACATCTCTTTGTCCTATTCTCCGAAAGATGCAGAACGCATGGACGATGATTTTATGGTGAAACTCGCTCTGGAATATATGGATAAAATGGGCATCAAAAACACCCAGTTTATCATTGTCCGGCATCTTGACAAGGAGCATCCGCACTGCCACATCGTCTATAACAGAGTGGATAATGACGGCAAATGTGTAAGCGACAGTTTCGAATATTACCGCAACAACGAGATATGCGACGAGATGAAAAGGAAGTATGGTCTGACCTATGGTGAGAACAAAGACCACGTGAAAACGCAGCGTCTTCAAGGGCGCTCGAAGACACGTCAGGAGATATATCTTGCCGTTCAAGCCGCTAAAAAATCGGCAAAAGACTGGACTACTTTTCAGCGCGAACTCGCCCAGAAAGGCATTACCGTCAGGAAAAAATTCCGGCGGGGTTCTACCGAAGTCGATGGCCTGTCCTACTTCAAGGACGGGCAAAAATTCAAGGCTTCGCAGGTTGACCGCAACGGCAGATGCTCCTACGATGTCATCTGCAGGGCTCTCGACCGGAACAAAAACCGTCAGGCTCAACCCTCGGCATCAGCTCCAAGACCGATGCAACAGCAGCCAAAACAGGCACCGAGCGCCGCAGCAAAAATTATTGAAGCCGGAGCCGATATGGTCGAAGGACTCGGTAACGCACTCGGTGGCATCTTCCAAGTCGGACCTGCCTACGACCCGGAAGAGGAGGCTTTCATCAATGAGATGAAACGCCGCCAAAAGAGAAAAAGAGGCAGAAGTCTTTAATTTCAAAAACTGAAAAGCATGAAAGAAAATCCTGACAATTTCTCGGAGAATATTCTCCAGAACATCGCTGAAGACCTCAGCACAATCAACGGTACGTGTACCGAAATCAAGGAGTTGCAGCTCAACTGCGCCACCGCCGACGACCTGAATAATATGGGTACCACCATAACGTCAGCCGTCACTGAAAAAGTAGATGAGATGCAGACATCCATCGAAAATCAGACAACAACAGTGAAAGAAATCGGCGAAAATCTGACCACATCGGTTGATGATCTGAAAACCGAAATCACGTCCAAGATTGACAACTTCACTGCCAATCCTCCGGTGCAGAAGATTGAAAAGACAATCCGCATCGCCAAAGAATCGTGGCAGGTATATCTCGCCATGTTCATCTCAGTGTTCACTCTGATCTTCTTCGGAGCCACTTTCATCTGGCAGGAAGCTCGCATCGAACGGGCTCGTATCTCCGACATCAAGTATCACTACATCCTGATGAACGGCGGCGTTAACTCTGAAGGACTTGACAGCATCCAGAGCTGGTTCCGCGACCCTGAGCGCGTCAAGCAGATCGAACAAGAGGTTAAAGACTACGAAGACCGTGTGCAGGAAACCGCCCGCGCCCTTGACCAGAAGCAACGCCTTGAAGAAAAAATCAACGAACTCAATTCCCAAACCAACAGCAAAAAATCAAGAAAATGAAGACATTCAACCAACTCCTCTCTCGTGTAAAAACCATCTTTGGCCTCAAGGCAACATCGGCGACTGCCACAACTCCCAATGCAGAGCCGCCTACCGACCATTCGGTCGTAAGCGCCCCTCGCATCAGCGCAGCCTTCGCCGCCATCGAGAAATATCTCGCCGAAAACTACGGCACTCCGACAGCAAAACTCAACTATCAGGATTACGCCAACGGCGCAAGCCTCTTCTCGAAAGACATAACATTCGCGCCCTCGCTTGTCATCCTCACGGACTCTGACGGCCTCTACAACCTCCCCGACAACGTGATGATGCTCGTCTCCGTCACCTCGACCAAAGATGAGGACTGGCTCATTGAAGAATTGTGTAAGTTCCTCGTGTTCCTTAAAGAACTCGGCATGACGCACCGCATCCAGCACTTCGCCATCGCCTTCTCCAAAGACAAGCCCGACCATCCCGCAACCGTCAAGACCGCTGATGTAACCTGCATCCGCCTATACTAATCCCTGACCATCCCCGACGCCCCGACAAGCCTCACCCTCTTGCCGGGGCGTTAATATGTTTCTCAGCATATTTCATTGCCATTTGCGAAACTTTCACTAAATTTGCGAGCGGATAACAAATTTTATCGACATGGAAACTGATATAAACCGATTAAAAGTAGTTTTAGCAGAAAAGAAACGGACAAATAAATGGTTATGTGAACAATTAAATGTGAATCCATCAACTGTCTCAAAATGGTGTACGAATAGTTCCCAGCCAGATTTGCCTACCTTAGTTAAAATTGCCAAGTTATTGGAAGTTAATGTTGATGATTTGCTTAATACCAAAATTGTAGAATTATAAAGCATCTGCTATGTTCTATAAGATTATAGAGAAAAAAAGAGATGAATGGCTTAGCTCTCCGAGTTGCGTCATTACTGATCTTATATCTTATATCGAACATCAGCATAAGATGCGTGATGCTCAGATTGAGTCTATAAAAACATATTTGTTCCTTAAGATCGAATGTCAAAATCGTCCGTTATGGGAGTTATTTGCTGCCGGTAAATTTAATTCCACGAATGTTGACGATCTTGAGGTTAATAAAGCGACACGGGAGATTCTTACGTCTAATCCTGCTGCATTAGCATTGTGGGAATACGCATCCATTTCCGATGAAAATGGCAATGTAAATTCGCCTAAGATTTTAGCCGCTATAAAAAAGTATCCGGACTCGATTGACTATGTCCGTGTCATTAAAGACTTGTTTTTCAATGTAAGTTATCCGGATTATCTTTTCAGCATACCTATGGGTGCTGGCAAGACATATTTGATGGCAGCATTGATTTATTTAAATCTTTATTTTGCGCTTTCCGAACCTGACAATCCAATATTTGCTCATAACTTCATTCTATTTGTTCCGTCAGGGCTTAAATCGTCTATCGTACCGAGTCTCAGGGACATTCAGAATTTTAATCCAGTGTGGATTCTGCCTGATCCGGTTGCGTCACAACTGAAGAACCTTATACAGTACGAATGGTTACAGGAATCTTCATCTGCTTCAAAGAGCAATATGGTTAAGAATCCCAATGCACGTAAAATCAGTATGCACACAGCCAACCCTAATCTAATGGGTTTGGTTGCTGTGACCAATGCCGAAAAGGTTATTCTTGATAGAGTTGACAATAATTTCAACATTGATGAGTCACTTCTGAAATCGCTACCTGAAGAGGATCGTAAAGAATACGAGGCAACACGCCAAGCCAATGAACTGCGCGAACAAATAGGTAAGATTCCCGGATTGTGTATTCTTATTGACGAAGTACACCATGCCAGCGATGACCAAAAACTACGCAAGGTTGTAAACAAATGGATGGAGCAAAGTAATTTCAATTCCGTGCTCGGTTTCTCAGGAACCCCAAATATGGATCCGGCATCACGAATTAAGATCACTGATGAGTTGTTGGTCAAATGTACTCAGTACGCAAATGTTGTAACTTACTATCCACTTATCAGCGGTATTGGCAATTTTTTGAAAATACCGGTGGTGCGTCATGCTAATCTTGACTCAACAGAGATTATAAACCGAGGCTTGCGAGAGTTTTTTGATAAATACGCCGATACTACCTATTCTAATGGAGCATCGGCAAAAATTGCCATTTATGCGCCTAAGATTAAGGACCTCGAAGAGGATATTTACCCGACTGCATGTGCCATATGTACAGAGCTGGGAATTAATCCTACAGAATCAATTCTAAAATACCATAAGGGCAACTCTGAATATCAGGTAGACGAGGAGGCTCAGTTTGAATTTTCTACTCTTGATTCTCCTACGTCCAAGAAAAGGATTATCCTGTTGGTTGGTATTGGTCGGGAAGGCTGGAACTGTAAAAGCCTTACTGGAGTCATTTTGTCTCAGCGCAATTCTTGCCCTCAGAACATGGTGCTTCAGATTAGTTGTCGTTGTCTGCGCGAAGTCGATAATGCCCGTAAGGAAACGGCTTTGATTTGGCTCAACAAGTTCAATGCTGATAAGCTCAATCAACAGTTGCAGGAACAGCAATATACCACAATTACAGAATTTGGTGGCAAGAAACCTGATGATCTTGTAACGCTTAACCGCTACTCACGTATGGAGCGGTTGAAACTGCCCCCTATTGACTATTATCAGATAAAAATAAACTATAATACCATTGAGACTGCACAAATCCCGGACATTGGAGACTATTTGCGAACATATCAGCTACCCACTGTCGACTTTACAGTAATTTACACTCAAGGCTTCGATCCTGCTGATACGGCGTCTGAAAGTGCTGTAGGCTATGGCTATACCGAGTCTGCCAATTTTCGGCTTTGGCTTGACAACATTATCAAAGAGAGTTTTGGGCTGCTTGATATTGAAACGATGACAAGATACGAGACGGAACTCAAAAGCATCTTTAATAAAATCATCGTTGCAGATGGCGATAAAGCTGTCTATAATACCGACGTAGACCAAAACAAAGTACGCTCTGATATACGAAACTGCTTTGCGACACGCCGCAGATTCAATATTTCAGAGGAACTAGTACCCGAAGAAGCTTCATTGCTTAAAGTCGACGCGCTGAGGTCTACAATTGAAGTCAGCAAATCTGCAATCTATTCACCCTCTCAGGAAAAGGTCGCAGAGATTATCCGTCAGGACAGCAAACCTGTTGAAACAATATCCGAGGAAATCCGCAGATATCTTATCGAACATGGTCTACCGTTGCCTGACGTTGAGAAATCAGTTAATGACCGCACATACCATTACCTGCCATATCATCTCGACAGCAATTTGGAGGAATCATATCTCCATAGTATTATCAACCATATCAAGTCTGTCCCCGGTGTTGAATTCTACTTCAATGGCGATGACTCACTCACTGATTTCCGTATTAGATGCTACACTAAGCGTGGTCAAACGTGGAAATTAGATGGCTATTACTATCCAGACTTCCTTATGCTCACTCGCAATTCCGATAATACCATCAACAGAGTAATCATTATCGAAACCAAGGGCGAAGGATTTGCCGGAAAGTTTGTTCCGCGCAAACAATTTATGGAGGAATCATTTGTCAAACTAAACAATGAAATGATTGGGTATCCTCGGTTTGAATTCCTCTACATCGAAGACACGCTTACAAAAGAAGAGCGTCTTCAAAAAACAATTAATCGAATTGATGCTTTTCTTTTAAACTGATTATGCCATGGCTATAAAATACGTTCCATATTTTCCTACAACAGTATCGGGTCAAGCTGTGCTCGATAATTTTGTACGTACTCAGCGTATTCTACGTTATCGAGAAAACGATAACGTAACCGAGCGCATTCTCCGTGGTATGCCTCTTTATGAAGTCACAGAGACGGAACGCATCGGCGATACTGCTTCAGACAATATGATAATCCATGGCGAATGCGTTTCAGCCTGTGCCTACCTTAAAGAGAATGGCATAAAAGTCGACTTAGTCTACATCGACCCACCCTTCGCAAGCGGAGCTGATTATGCGAAGAAGGTATATATCCGTCGTAACCCTCTCGTAGCAAAAGCAATTCAAAAGGCCGAGCAAGAACTTGAAGATGATGAGCTGAAAGCCTTTGAAGAAAAAATGTATGGTGACATCTGGGACAAGGAGAAGTACCTAAACTGGATGTATGAAAATCTCATGGCAATCCGCAGTGTAATGAGTGAGAATGCGTCTATTTATGTGCATCTTGACTACCACATTGGGCATTATGTAAAGATTCTTCTTGATGAAATTTTTGGAGAGGATAATTTCCGAAACGAAATTATCTGGAAACGCTCAACTGCACATAGTGATGCTGAGTTTTATGGTAATAACTTTGATTGTATCTATTTCTATACTAAGTCTCAGTTTGATTATAATTTCAATACTATATTTCAGCCCTATGATGAGTCGTATATTGCCCGGTTTACTCAAATAGATGAAAATGGGCGGAAATGGGAAAGTGGCAATATTACTGCCAAAGGATTAAGTGGAGGAGGATATGATTATACATATAAAGGATGCCGTTCTTTGTGGCGAATGCCCATTGAATCAATGAAAAAATTGGATGCAGAAGGACGACTCCACTTTACGAAAAATGGAGGGATTCGATCTAAAGTTTATTTAGATGAACTTCCCGGTATGCCTTCTCAAGCTATGTGGTTGGACATTAAACCGATAAATTCTCAAGCTAAAGAAAAAGAAGGTTATGCCACCCAAAAACCAGAAGCATTGCTTGAGCGTATAATCAAAGCAAGTAGCAATGAGGGTATGATTGTTGCTGATTTCTTTGGCGGGAGCGGTGTTACAGCCGCAGTTGCCAATAAACTTGGCAGAAAGTTTATCCACACAGATGTCAATATAAACAGCATTCAAACAGCTCGAGATCGTCTGAAAACTAATGGTGCAAACTTTACTTTAAAAAAGGTTCAGGACGGCGTGACCCTTTACCGCAATCCGGTTCAAACAAAAGATGCCATCACTCGCATCATACCCGGACTAAGAGTTGATCCTTCCATCGGCACTATGTGGATAGGCTGCATAATGGATACAACATACGGCTCATCGCCGGTGTATGTACCAGATTTGATGGATTCATCTTCAAGGGTGCTTGACGTTGTTACCCTTAACCGCATCATCAACGATGCGATGCCTCAGTTGCCACCGACTGTAAAGCGTGTTATTGTATATTACATTGATATCGTAGACCGTCAGGAACTCGATGACTTTATAAAGGACAACAATGACACAGTCATAGAGATAGAGCTCCGTGACCTGAAAGAATTGCTTGACAATACAATTTTGCAGGATGATGTTGAGTATACATTGAAAGAAGACCTATCTAAAATGGTTGATATTTTCACCGTTGCCATAACACGTTTCTATAGCGACCGAGTTAGTCACAAAATCAAAGAGTTCAATCAAAAGGCAATGGCTAACTCGAAAAAGAAGTTTGTTCCCATAGAGCTTAGCCTGGAAGGACTTGAAGCCATTGAAATGGTTTCGCTCGACTGCACAGCAGCCGAAGAAAATGCTCCGTGGCATAGCGATTCAGAAATAAAAATCGAAAAGGACAGCACCGTTACAATCAACGGTCGCAAAACTTCAGATTTTTGGGATGGCACAATCCATGCCGACACAAAGCCCCTCCGCATGAAAATCCGCAACATCTGTGGTGATGAAACAATAATCACACTAAAAGAACAGTAATGAGGACAGAGCTAGAAATAAAAACAGAGCTGGCAGAATTACTCAAGGCAGAGAAACCCGATTATTCTGCTATATTAGCTTTATCCAATGAGTTTGCTCAGTTGGATTCTGAACATGTGCGCTTTAGTGTTGATGCAGGACTCATCAATCGGCTTGGGAAAGAACTTGTCGGAAAAGGCGAAACTGCTATATCAGAGTTAATTAAAAATGCCTATGATGCCGACGCCACAAAAGTTGATTTGGTATTTAAAAACGCATTGAAACCTGGTGGCACTTTAATAATTGAGGATGATGGTGTTGGGATGTCCTATGAAGAACTCATAAATGGTTTTATGAGAATATCATCTTCAGACAAAATTCACAATCCAGTTTCTAATAAATACAAACGTCGCAAAGCTGGTCGTAAAGGAATCGGTCGATTTTCTACCCAACGCCTTGGTCGAGAGTTGACTATTATAACACAGACTGAGAATGTAGATTTAGCGATTCGAGCATTTATTAAATGGGATGAATTTATATCTGATAGGAATTTGACAGATATTTCCTTTGCTATTGACTTTATACCGAAAACTAAGCAAAATGGAACGATTCTTATTATCGATTCCTTAAATGATAGTTGGACTGATGCTGCAATCAAACGAGCATATAAATATACAGAAAATCTACTTATTCCAGAGCCGCTATCCTCAGAAAGAAAAAAATGGGATAACGAACGTAATGATCCTGGATTCAAAGCAAATCTTTACCGCGATTTTATCTCAGAAAATAACTGCATAATTGATGAACATAGTGCATTCTATAATCACGCATTGGCAGTAATCGAGGGCTATATTGATTATAACGGCAATGGCTTTTGGCGTATGACAAGTTCTAAACTGGATATTACAAATTCAGTATATCAGCCAATTGGTAAAGATAGAGATAATCACTCCTCAAAATTTTCTCACATTCATGACATTTATTTCAAAACGTATTATTTTATTTACGATTCCGACCTTATTCCGAAATCTATATTCTCGTATGTAAAGAGATTAGGGAATGAATCCGGAGGAATCAAGCTGTATCGTAATGGTTTTAGAGTGCCTCCTTATGGCGAAAATGGAAATGACTGGATTGGATTAGATGAATCTGTTCGAAGACGTACATATATCTTTCCTCATCAGAATCAAAGTTTTTTTGGCTTTGTAGAGATTGGAGATGTGTCTACATATTTATTTGAAGAAACATCAAGTCGAGAAGGGCTTGTAGAAAATGAGGCCTATCTAGAAATGACTGATTTCCTATATCGAGCTATAATTGCAGCTGGACTTGAAATTGCAGCTATACGTGAAAAAAAACAAACTGCGAACCAGAAAAACTGGTCCAAACGAGGCAAGGAGAAAATTAAAGAAGGGTTAGAGGATCTAAAAAGATTAACAGACTCAGAGTCTACACAAGATTCTGAACAAACCTCAGATAATGATAGACAGCAGCAGTATCGCAATATATTTCAGAAAATATCAGAAGGTCTAGATGAAGATTCTTCTGAAACGCAGGCTTTGATTGATGAAAATAATATGTTGCGGATTTTTGCTGCTCTAGGTTTAGTTATTGGGGAATTTGTACATGAAATTAAAAATTACCTCCCAGGATTTGATGCTGAAATATCATATCTAAACGATTTGTTAACAGATAATAAAGACGCAAAAGAGCGTATATCTCTGTTAAAAAACAATGTAGATGCTTTTTCTAGTTATACTCTCTATTTCGACAAAAGTATATCTAGAAATGTAAGTAGAGATCTTGAGCCGATCCATATTAAAGAACGAATAAATACGTTTTTAAATATCATCGAGCGAAATGCTTTAAAAGCTCATATTAAGATAAATACCAATTTAGATGATGATGTCATTCTGCTATCAGATATGACTACAATACCTATGCATCCTTCAGAATGGGCATCCATTCTATTTAATTTGTATACTAACTCTAAAAAAGCAATTAGGAAAAGGGGTCTTAATTCCGGTCAAATCAAGATTGAATGTTGGGAGAATGATTCAAAAATATTTATTGATTTCTCTGATAATGGATGTGGAGTAGATCCAACTATAAAAGATAGAATATTCGATGCTTTTGTTACTACAACTGGTGTCGCTTCACAAAATAGTTCAGATATAGATGTACATACAGGGACCGGGTTAGGTCTAAAAATAATATCAGATATATTATCTAGTTATAATGGATCTATTCGTCTTAAAGAAAGCCATGCTCCTGAATATAAAACTACATTTAGAATAGAAATTCCCAAACTATAATAAAAGCACTATGAGCATTCCGCATTATATTTATATTGATGATGAGAAAGATGATTCAATCACTTCATTGATTCATGGACTCAATGATACCCAACAGGTCTGTGTTGAATTATTAAATCTATCTCATGGTGAGACCTTCGACTCATTAACGGATAAAATACGCCTGTCTGTTTCAAGTAATAATGTAAATGGAATCTTGATTGATCTTTGCCTCAACGGAGAGGGGGAGAATAGACTTAATTTTACAGCAGCCCCCGTTGCGCAACATATACGAAGCTTAGCATCAGACAAGACCTTACAAAGTCTTCCAATTATACTATGTTCTACTGATGAGAAACTAAAACGCACGTACAATACCGATAAAGTATCCCATGATTTATATGATTATAAGTTTGTAAAAGGTCAGGATATTAAATGGGAGAAGGTGAGAGCTAAAATGTGTTCACTCGTGGAAGGATATCCTATTCTTGTCGATGGAGATCTTACAACCATTCTCAATCTGTCTAATGAGGAAATTAAAGATTTTGATTCTCGCATTTTTGACAGATTCATATCAGGGAAAGATCACTCATCGCACGAGTATGCTCAATTTATCATTAAAGACCTACTACAGCACCCTGGTGTTTTAATTAAAGAAAAGACATTAGCCGCTAGATTAGGTATTGACATTGATCAATCACCTGAATGGTTCAAGTTGCTTGAAATCCTAAAGCCATCTTTGCAATATACAGGTGTCTTTGCCAGCGGATGGCAGAGGTTCTGGAGTCATCGCCTAAATGATCTTTTCAAAAGAATATCTGGAGGGGCATCTTGGGTATCGTTAAACGCAGAGGAACGTGTGAAAATCATAGTTAAAAGCTATGGTCTTAACGGTATTAAGCCAGCTGCACCATTAAAATTTGCAAGTAGTTCATATTTTGATACTGTCTGTGAAGCTACAAAGAAACCATTGGATTCCATGGAAGGTTACGAAGTATATGAGTCATATGAACTTCGGCCCTGGCAAGACCCTAAATATATTTCATTTTTAGGTATTGCACAAGATACCTATCATGATAAAATTACTGTAAAGGAGTCAGAATTGAACCGGTTCAAAATTAATCGAGAAGATCTAAAAAAATGAATGTGTCACAAATTAGAACCTTTAAGATACAACGAGCAGAAGAACTGTCTCGACTCCACCGCTTTCTTCAACGGAAATTAAAAAATGCGACTCAGGCATTGGAGCCGTTAAGGGTCGCTGCCAATGAATTAATGAAAGAAGCAGAACTAAAGGATGGAAATCCAACATGGGGTTATAACATAACAAATCTTGTGTTACCTTTAGGTGTAAACAAACATATAGAACCCTCTGGAATAAAAACTTTAAGAGTTCGAATTGATTGTAATGTGAAATGCAATGTGGAACATTGGAATCAACTTGAAGATCCCTTTATATCCTATAATTTTGCTGCAATAATTTTTGGCGAGAAAGATAACATCAATTATTCTATCTGTTGGCATGTTGACAAAGATTGTGGAGATGATTCAGATGAACATCATCCGTTATATCACTTGCAATATTCGAACGGTTGCAGTCTTTTAGGAAAATCAAATACCAATTTTAATTGGGGTCACCTTGTGTATTTGGACAGCCCAAGAATTGTTCATTACCCAATGGACATTGTACTTGGAATAGGCTTTTATTTGACTAATTTCCATTATAAGGGCGTATTCGAAGAATATCTAAAAGATCCATTATTTAGCCGTTTATATAATCAAGCAAAAAATAAAATTCTAAAGCCATATTTTTTGAATATCGCATCTCATTGGGATTGTGATGACAGTCAACTCCAATGGAAAAGTAGCGGTCTACTATGCCCTCATCTATGCTGAACAGACAAATATTGACATATTTCAAAAAATGTTGTGATGGTAAAGATAGTCAATTCGTTGATCGACTTATTATCATGACCTTTCTACGTCAACATAACATAGACATCGACATCTTAAATACTGGTTTTCTATCAGATTATATAGATAATCAAAACATCTATTTTATAGACTTTATTAACGTTCTTAAAAGATATAATGTAACACTATCAATTGAAGATATTCTTGAACTATTTGAATTCGTTATTTCTCCTGCCGAAAAAGAGGTTAATGGAGCTGTATATACTCCTCTATACATACGAGAATATATAGTTAAAGAAACCTTAAATAAATATTCAGATTTAGAACTTACGAAGATTAAAATTGGAGACCTTTCATGTGGATGTGGTGGTTTTTTTATTACAGCCGCACTTTATATACATAAAAAAACAGGAAATCCAATACACAAAATAATTTCAAACTTTTATGGCGTTGATATCGCGTCCTATAGTATAGACAGAACGAGAATTATACTAAACTTGCTTTGCCTATCTTATAATGAAGATATCGTTGCCCAGCCGAATCTATATCAAGCAAACTCGTTGGATTTTAATATTTGCTTAATCGATGAGATTGCACAAAACCAAGGTCTCGATGTTATAATCGGGAATCCGCCCTATGTTAGTTCCTCAAAAATTTCGGAGGAGAGCAAACAGTTATTATGCAACTGGTCTGTAGCCTCAACAGGTAAAACCGATTTGTATTTACCTTTCTTCCAGCTCGCAATAGAAGCATTAAAACCCGGGGGAGCACTTGGTTACATTACAGTAAATAATTTCTATAGGAGTCTAAACGGAAGAGCCTTTAGAGCTTACATGTCTGAGCACCGTTATAATCTACAAATGGTAGATTTTGGTTCCGAACAAGTTTTTAAAGGACGTTCAACTTATACCTGCATTTGCCTAATCTCAAAAGCAGAGGGAAACATCTCGTATTGCAAAAAGAATAGTCACGACCTGGATCAAATTTGTCAAACAGATTTCATTTACCTTGAATATGAGAATTTAAATAACTTTACAGGATGGACATTGTGCAATACAACTACATCTAATATAATTAGAAAGATTGAATCAACTGGAAGTCCGTTGGGAGAACTCTTTGATATAAAAAATGGATTTGCTACATTAAAGAATGATGTATATTTGTTTACTCCCATGCGAGAAACAAAGAAATATTTTATTCTTGAACACAAAGGGATTGAGTATAAAATAGAAAAGGGCATCTGTCGGAAAGCCGTCAAGCCAAATATATTAAAAACCGATTCCGATATAGATGGAAATTTAGAATATATCATTTTTCCATATATATTGGATACTAAAGGCAAGCCTGTGCTTATTGGTGAAGATGAAATGGAACTCAAATATCCACATGCTCTGAAATACTTGCGTACGAATTATGAGATTCTAAAAAAACGAGACAAGGAATCGCGAACATATGCCTCATGGTATGCTTTCGGGCGTACACAAGCATTAAATATAATCGGCAAGAAACTACTCTTCCCTTATCTCGCAGATAAGCCCTACTTTGTTTTGACGGAAGATGAATCTTTATTATTTTACAATGGATATGCAATTGTTGGAGATTCAACCCGCAAACTTAAAGTTCTGCGCCGTATCTTACAATCTTCTGTATTTTGGTACTATATCAAACATACTAGCAAACCATATGGAGGAAACTATTTTGCTTTAGCAAAAAACTATGTAAAAAAATTTGGTATTCCCAAGCTTACAGAAACAGAAGAAGATATCATATTAAATCTTAGTCAAGCAGATTTAGATTCCTACGTTGAGAATCTGTATGGTGTAAACTTAAACATTTGAAATATGGATATCGAACAGAAATATCAAGTAAACCATTACCTCGTTTCAGCATTACTTAATTATGTTGATAACAAGGAAATTGCCATACCGGAGATTCAGCGCCCATTCGTTTGGGATGGCGCAAAAGTGCGCGACCTCATAGACAGCCTTTATCAGGGTTATCCAATCGGTTATATCGTTACTTGGCAGAATCCGGATGTGAAACTAAAAGATGGCACGACCTCGACCGGTAAGAAGATTCTAATCGACGGACAACAACGTGTGACTGCGTTAACAGCAGCAATACTTGGGCATACCGTAAAAAATACTGATTATGAAGATGTCCGCATTAAGATTGCCTTTAATCCCAAAGAAGAGAAGTTTGAGGTAAGCAATCCGGCTATTGAGAAAGATGTGACATGGATAGCCGATATTGCCCCTTATCTTAGTGGACAACAAAGATTGAGAGAGTTACGTGACTCTTATTGCGAGCTGAACCCGGATATGAGCGAAGACCGTTTTGAGGATATTCTTGAAGGGTTGAAAGATATTAAGAAAAAAGAAGTTGGAGTGATTCAGCTCGCCGGAAATCTTGATATAGACGCGGTAACAGAAATTTTCATCCGCATCAACAGTCAGGGAGTGCCATTGAGTCAAGCAGACTTCGTAATGTCTAAGATTGCAGCCAATGAATCGTATGGAGGAAATCTTCTTAGAAAGTGTATAGACCATTTCAGTCATCTGGCTGTAAAGCCTGAATTTTATGGTAAACTGAAGGAGAACGATACGGAATTTGTCAATTCGGAATATTTCCAGCCGATAAGTTGGTTACGCAACGAGAACGATGACATATACGACCCTTCGTATGTAGATATTCTACGTGTCGCCTTTACCTACAAGTTTAGCCGAGGCAAGATGAGCGATCTTGTGAGTTTACTCTCAGGTAGAAACTTCGAGACACGCGGTTTTGAGCAAAGCATTGAGGAGAGCACTTACCGTGAGCTTAAAGCCGGAGTAATGGACTTTATCAATGAAACCAACTTCAAGCGTTTCATCATGATAGTACGCTCTGCAGGTTTTTGCCATACGAAACTCATTCGTTCACAAAACGTTCTCAACTTTGGTTACATTCTTTACCTAAAACTGCGCTCTCAAAAGTATGCTCCTGAAAAGATTGAGAAATATGTACGACGTTGGATTGTGATGGCATTCCTCACCGGCCGATACAGCAGCAGTCCGGAATCTCAGTTCGACTATGATATCAAGCAAACAGACTTACGCCCGTTTGAAGATTTTCTCAAAGATGTCGAAAACGCACGATTGTCTGATGCATTTTGGGATGTCGAGTTGCTTCAACGACTTGATACATCTGTGGCAAGTAGTCCAGTGTTCAATGTGTTCCTTGCATCACAGTGCAAAATGGCAGTGCGTGGGTTCCTATCAACTGACATAACGGTAAAAGACCTGATTGAACAACGAGGAGATGTACATCATATCTTCCCCCGTCAGTATCTTAAGGACAACGGATTCTCACGTGGTCAATACAATCAAGTTGCCAATTATTCCTATGTTCAATCTGAGATAAACATAAAGATTGGAAAGAAGGCGCCTTCGGACTATCTCAGTTATGTTGTAAACCAGCAATGCAATAGCGAAGAATGTAAGTATGGAGGTATTACAAATATTGCTGATTTGCACAAGAACATGGCAGAGAATTGTATCCCTATGGGCACTCCTGAAATGACACTTGCTAATTATTCCGACTTTCTTTCTCAAAGAAGAGCACTCATTGCCAAACGCCTAAAAGAATATTATTTTTCACTTTAACGATAGTAGTATTCACGAGCTATGCCATACGAAGACAAATATACGGACTTTGAGCAGTATCTTGCTTCCGGGGAACCGGATGTGGAGGAGCGTGCGCGTAACTGGTCGATGGCTATCGGTTTGCAGGATGTCGACCGGCTGAAACCGTCGGGGTTTCTGCTTGAACAGGCTAAAGCTAATATCGAGGGTAAGATTTCGAGCGAGGAGGTCGGCAAGCGTCTTGAGGAGTATTATAGTCAGAAATCGGTTCGAGAAAAAGCTGAGGCCGACGGAACCTTTGAGGCAGACCGAGTGGCAGACCGAATCAATCTTCTTTTGGCGGAGAAGGCTTTTACATTCTCCCCTATGGAATTGTCGCGCATACATGGATTTCTTTTCAAAGGTGTTCTGCCCCATGCCGGACAGTTCCGAACATATAACATTACTAAGAATCAGTGGATTCTTGACGGTGATACAATCAGTTATGGCAGCGCTGACTCTTTGTCGGAACTTCTGAATTATGACTTCAGTGAAGAAAGGAAATTTGATTATAGCACCGTTTCTTCAGCTGACGCTATCAGACATATCGTGCGATTCATTTCAGGCATCTGGCAGATTCACGCTTTTGGCGAAGGTAATACACGCACAACTGCGGTATTTCTTATCAAGTATCTCAGAAGTTTCGGCTTCGAGCTGAACAATGAGAGTTTTGAGAAGCACTCATGGTTCTTCCGCAATGCTCTCGTCCGTTCACAATACGAGAATATCCCCAAAGGCATTCACCGGATATTCGAGCCATTGGAACGATTTATGAATTTCGCGGTGTTCGGAATTCCGGCAGACCTCCGCAACCGCACTTTACACATCCGTTGGTATGTAGCTAAACCTCAAAGCGAAGTCTCTAAACATCAAAATGACGTTTTGGAAACATCATTATCCGCACTCCTTTCGCTGAAAGAAATGGCTGTGATACGACAGATTCAAGACAATCCAAACATATCCATTACGGATATAGCTGCCAACACTCGCCTCTCCAAAAGTACAATCGACCGCGTAGTCCGCGCACTCAAAGAGAAAGGATTACTGACCCGCACCGGAGCTAAAAATAACGCCACTTGGTTAATAAATCATGGGCACTAATCTTAGCTTGTTCTGACAAAACAGACAAGTGGATAATTCTGAAATAGCCTCTGTCCTGAATAGCATCAAGTAACATTATTGGCATAGTAACGCGAGATAACGATTATGTGCTTCTCCCAATTGTCTGTGGTCGCAATGGTGGGGGAGAAAACAGATAAAAGGTAGGGAGAAAATATATTATAGTAGGGAGAAAATAGCTATATTTGCAGAAAAATACGGCAATGAAAAGTAAATTAGAAGAATTGGTAGGGAGATACAGAGCACTTGGCATAGACCAGCAACTGGATTATGACAAGTTTTACTTGTATTCTATCATCACGCATTCTACAGCCATCGAGGGTTCGACAATAACAGAACTCGAAAATCAGATTATGTTCGACAACGGGATTGCTCTGAAAGGTAAAAGTCTCATTGAACAGAACATGAATCTTGATCTGAAAGCCGCATACGAACGGGCATTAGTGTTTGCCCGTCAACATTCCGATGTCACTGTCGAACGGTTGAAGGAACTGTCAGCTCTTACGATGAAAAATACCGGGACTGTCTATCATACGATGCTCGGTGATTTTTCCTCAGCTAATGGTGATTTACGTCTGCTTAACGTAACAGCCGGAGTAGGTGGTAAATCATACATGAGTTTCAACAAAGTGCCGTCACGTTTGGTGCAGTTTTGTGATGATCTGAACGGATTACGGCGCGATGCCGGCAAGATGAATATGCAAGAACTCTATGATATGAGTTTCGACGCTCATTTCAATCTTGTTACCATTCATCCATGGGCCGACGGCAACGGACGCATGGCAAGACTGATGATGAACTGGCTTCAGTTTGAATATGGTCTTATTCCATCCCGTATTTTTGCAGACGACAAGGAGGAATATATCAAGGCATTGGTAGAAACAAGGGAATCAGAGAATCTTGACATATTTCGGAATTTCATGACAGAAATGATGATACGTCATCTGACTCACGATATTGCCGCCTTTGAGGAGTCAATCGGCGATAATACCGTCGAAAAGGTAAAATTAAGCACTGCGGACCGCATAGTTTCTCTTATCAAAGAAAATCCACGCCACAGCGCAAAATCTCTCGCCGAGGCAATCGGAATCTCAGCTAAAGGCATTGAAAAACAGATAGCGAAACTGAAAGCGCAAGGCGTCATCCGGCGTATCGGACCGGACAAAGGCGGCTCTTGGCTAATTGTCCAGAATGGGAACGATTGAATAGTGCTAATTAATACAACTACTGAGTAATACCCTTTGTTTGAGCGAAATCCATCATTAATAAATATGCCATACGAGGAGAGAAATCGAGATATCGGATGGAGATAGTAAAGAAGATAGTAATGGAGACAGTAAAGAAGACAGTATAGAACAAGCAATGGAACAAGTAATGGAACATGCAATGGAACAAGTAATGGAACAAGTAATGGGGCATGCAATGGAGCAAGTAATGGAGTAAGTATGGAGCGGGTAATAGGACAAGTAACACTGAAAGCAAAACTAAAAGTAATGCTGAAAGCAAGAAATCAGGCAAAACTCGCCATATAGATTTGAGCATTGTCAATTCTTACATTCCAATTTGGCTCATTGGTAAATTGAGGCAATCGCTGCAATTATTCATCGCTCAACATATCATATAATAAATATTTTTACTATCTTTGCAGCATTAAAAGATATATTGAGCATGGCGAAGTTATTAGCTTAGCCGCTTTGCACCTTAAAATAAACAATGGCAAAGAATACTATGGGGACTAAGTTGCCCCGGAAGCTGGAGCAGAAAATGGCTCTTATGGGTGAACAGATTAAGCTCGCCCGACTGCGTCGTAACCTCTCGATTGCGCAGGTTGCGGAGCGTGCGACCTGTTCACCTCTTACTGTTAACCGCATTGAGAAAGGTTCTCCTACTGTTTCGATCGGCATATATGCTCGTGTTCTTTATGCCCTGCAACTTGATGATGATCTTCTTTTGATTGCCAAAGAAGACACACTCGGCAGAAACCTACAGGATTTGAGTCTCAAACATCGCCAAAGGGCATCTAAAAAGGACTAAGCCATGAAGAAATTATTTGTGTATGCCGACTTTGACTGGCAGGATACGCCTCAGTTGATTGGCGAACTTTCCTATGACTCGGTGCGCGGTAGCGATACTTACGGATTTTCATATGATAAGGAATGGCTTGCCAAATACGGTGATGTTTTTCTCAGCGAGGATTTGCAGAATTATACCGGCATTCAATACACCCGACCGGAGCGCGATATATTCGCGTGTTTCTCCGATGCTCTCCCTGACCGCTGGGGCCGCACATTGCTGAATCGCCGTGAACAGATTGCTGCCTCGGATGAAAAGAGAGCCGTGCGACGATTGACCTCGTTTGATTATCTGATGGGAATAGACGACACTTCACGTATGGGCGGTTTTCGGTTTGCAGAAACTCCCGGAGGAAAATTCATCAACTGTGAGGAAAGCCTTCGCGTGCCGCCATTAGCGAATGTCAGAGAATTGATGAATGCCGCGCATGAGATTGAGATAAGCGAGGAAAAACATCTTCTGCCGTCAAAAAAATGGCTAGCACAACTGCTGCATCCGGGTACTTCTCTCGGTGGTGCAAGACCGAAGGCATCTGTCATCGACGAGGACGGCAGTCTGACAGTTGCCAAATTTCCTTCGCGCAAAGATGATTACGATGTTGCCCAATGGGAGCATTTCTGTCATGTGATGGGTCGAAAGGCAGGACTGAATGTTGCCGAGACACGAACAATCGACGGCGAGGATTTTCATATTTTACTTTCAAAACGCTTCGACAGGAACAACAATGGAAAACGAATACATTTCGCTTCCGCGTTAACCCTGCTCGGACTCACCGACGGCGACAATGCCTCAACCGGCTACGGTTACACCGACATTGTTGATTTCATTGTTCAGCATGGGAGCAATGTCGAGCAAAACTTAGAGGAACTATATCGCCGCGTGGCATTCTACATCATTGTAGGCAACTCCGACGACCACTTCCGCAATCACGGCTTTCTGTTGACTCGCAAAGGCTGGGAACTTTCCCCGGCATACGACATCAACCCGACACTTGCCGACAACCAGAGCTTGCTTATCAATCGCTCCACAAGCGAATCCAACCTTAATACCCTATTGGCATCAGCCGGAGATTACATGCTTTCAGCTGACAAAGCCAAAGACATTATCGCCGAGGTAAAAACCGCCATGGAATCGTGGCGAACAGAAGCCCGCAGACTCGGACTGCCACAGCGCGACATCGACATGTTCACCCCACGATTCGATAAATGGATCGAGTCGCCCATATAAGGCGTTTGCTGAAGTCAGAAGATAAAATCGCGCCAAAGGCCGTGAAATAAAGCAATAAATCGCGCCAACTTGTCGTGATTATTCGTGAATTTTTACTAAATTTGTCGCGATAAAGACGATGCACATGACTACTGAAATCGAAATATTACAATATTTGCACTATAATCCTCTTGCCAAGAGGTCAGACATTTTGCCTTCACTATCCAAGCAGGTTAGTGACAGGACTCTTATGCGTATGCTTTCCGAGGCGACTGCCAAGGGTCACATTGAGGTTGTCGGTCGCGGACCGGCTACCCGCTATAGCCTTACCCCGCAGGCACATGTGACGATGGAGCTGAACCTCGATACATACTTTGCCAAGGATGTTGACGAGCGTCAAGTGCAGGAATCATTCAATTTTGAGCTCATAAATGAAATCCTTCCAAAGGTGGATTTTTTCACCGATGAGGAAATGCAACGTCTTGATGACGCACAACAACTCTTCTGTCAACACCTTTCGGAAATGTCAGAATTGGAATACCGCAAAGAGATGGAACGTCTCGGAATCGACCTGTCTTGGAAATCTTCGCAGATAGAGGGCAACACTTATTCGTTGTTGGAAACGGAGAGACTGCTGAAAGAAAAACAGACGGCAAGCGGTAAGACAAAAGAGGAAGCCGTGATGCTACTCAATCACAAAGATGCGCTCGACTTTATTCTTGATGTGCCGGACTATCTTAAAGATTTGACCGTTGCCCGTATTGAGGAAATTCATGCCTTGCTTACGAAAGAATTAGGCGTGGAAAGAAACATTAGGCATCGACGTGTCGGTATAACCGGAACAAATTACACTCCGCTCGACAATGAGTTCCAGATCCGTGAGGCTCTTGAAGATACCGTACGACTCATCAACGGTAAAAGCAATATCTTCGAGAAAGCCCTGCTTGCGCTTGTTCTACCAAGCTACACTCAGCCATTCACCGACGGCAACAAGCGCACAGCAAGAATAGTGAGCAACGGTATTCTCATCGCTAACGGTTACTGCCCAATTTCATTTCGCACGGTGGATTCGATCGACTACAAAAAGGCTATGCTGATGTTCTACGAGCAGAACAACATCGCAGCCTTCAAACGCATTTTCATCGACCAGTTCCTCTTCGCCGTCAAAACCTATTTTTAGGCATCTTATACGCTCATCTTCACGAATAGTTTTTATAGAAGTCTCAATAAAAAGAGAATATGGAAACACAAGCCATTTTAAACAAGCGAATTTCATTCTGTCCGAATGTACAGGCTAAATCGTATAAGTCAATAACATTGTTTGAGGCGCTTAACTCTATTCGTACCAACATTTATGAGAAACGAATTAGTAATATTCGCCGTTTACTCATAAACAATAACATTCAATCCTACAAAGCAAAGAAAAAGCAACTGCCAGCATATATTTTCTCAGGGATTGCGTTCGGAAACAGGTACAAATTTGACATTAGTGGATATACTTCATTAATCGTTGTTGACATTGACAAATTAGAAAATAT
>ERZ777011.1205-NODE-1205-length-29680-cov-2.933873_pt1 | contig 29680 bp, 22 predicted proteins | sample MGYA00374964_ERZ777011 | MGnify/ENA primary metagenome ERZ777011 (study PRJEB29310, sample SAMD00008975) | mouse gut metagenome | study: EMG produced TPA metagenomics assembly of the Metagenome analysis of fecal microbiota from mouse which was promoted... | reverse complement strand
TGATTACAAGAGCCGGCAGCATATTCATCAGCGCGAAAAACAGATCGTTTACCCATTCCGGCTCATTTGCGATCCTGCAGTGATATGCACTGTTCAGGGCAATCGATACGGCAATGCCGAAGAGCAGATACATGGGAAGATACACAAAGAATACGCCCAGGTTTTCCAGGGGAATATTTTTGAATCCCCACAGATAATAGTGGTAATCCACATCAAATATGCGGTTTGCCGCCGCGGTGATAAGGAATACGAGCGTACAGACGCTCAGAGCCGCCAATATGCTTTTCAAAAGCAGGATGGGCGAAATCTTCAATCCCCAGCCGGTCAGGGAAGCTCCGTTTTTTCGTCCGTATAATGCATAAGAGACGAAAGAGGTGATCAGCATAAAGATTCCGTTTAACAGCGCCCAGAGCGCATAAATATTCGAGGGCTGCTGGGCAAAAACGGTATTGCAGGAATAGCCGAATCCCAGCCTGAATATTGCGCTGATACTGCAGAAGGCAAAAACGCAGTTGAGAATCGTCAATATCCAGAACCATTTTTTCCCGTTTCTGTCAGGAGCCGGACGCAGAGCTGCCATCTCGCCTTCCTGCAGGCATGAGAAGAATTTCACGCGTGTAAGGCAGCCCATGCAGCATACACTGCAAATAAGAACGCCTAACATACCAAGCAGATTGCTGATGGTCAAAACTGCATAACGCTGGTTTTGTCCGACAATGTAATTGGGCGCTTCGAAGCAGTCCTGAAAAAAGTCACAGACGGCTGCAAGGGCATTTGATCCGCCCTGCGGTTTTGCGTGTATTTCCCTGGCGGAATTGACCCGGCGCAGAGCCGTTTCACCGTCTATTTCTGCGACGTAAGTATGTCCGGGAACCACATGGTCCCCTGCAAAAGCAGATGGTTCATCTCCGAAGGCAAACAGTGATTTTGCGCTGTCGGAGCGCAGCCATTGCTGTACATTCATTGTCTGTCCATTGGAATCGATTCCTTTGAAATAGACATGATCATAAATGGTATAATAAACGCCGAAGTCTCTGGAACCGTAAATATTTGCCCATGCTCCCGTATCGTCCGTAAATACCGGATCGGAAGATATCAGATAAACCGCGGAAATAACAGGGTTTTCTTCCTGATTATCCATTTTGACACAGTTATTGGCCGACTGTCCGCCGGCGGAGTGTCCCGCAACGCCGATCTGGGACTGATCCACATAGTCCAGAGTTCCGGCATATTTTACTGCCGCGTAGGAACCGTATGCATCATTTACTTCAGCAGGTGCGAAATAGATTTCCGCTCCGGTGATCTCGGAATCTCCATGGTTGAGCATATCGGGCAGAATGACAACGAAACCTCTGCGCGCAAGCTCCAGTCCATATTGGGAGTAGCTCTCTTTGTTAACGGTCAGTCCATGCGTAAGAATAACCGCAGGGGCCGGATTATCCGCTGTAGCGGAGTCCGGTTTGAAAATCCGTGCCGCTACCTGATTGCCGTTTCGGGTGCCCAGGTTTACAGTAGAAATACTGACATTTCCCCAATTGCGGAGAATGGCGCCGGATAATGCCGTAAAGAGCAGGGTGAAGAGAAGCGAAAATACAAATGCCTTTTGAGGAGTGATCCTCATTTCTTTTTTTGCTTTCATAATGAAATACCTCCTTGATAAACCAATTATAAATAATTGATAAAAAGGCTCATATACATATTCGGACAATATGCATACAAAAAGAGACATCATGCCGGAGGTGTTGTTGATAATTACATCAATAAAATATATAATGGCTGTAAATTTTTTCAGATATATTTTTTCATAATATTATTATTGAAAGCTCAGCATCAAAGAATGACACATCAAAGGAGACTGGCATGGAGAAGAAGGCATATCTTGTTTCAAAAATAATATGTGAAGGATCCGAAAAAATTTCGGTCTCTTCGGGCGGATATTATCGGTTTATTCTCGCAAAAACAGGCAGCTATCATTATAAATATGCAGGGCGGCAATTGCGCTGCAGCATCCATGAAATTCTGATGCTCAAGCCGGGAGCGTCCCTGTCGCTGCGCAGTGCGTCCGGTGCTTTTCCGCTGGAACTGCTCTCGATCCAATTTTCGGCGAAACTCTTACAGGAACTTTCCGGTGAAGGAATGAACTTTATGGAATACTTTGCGGCGCTGCCTTCGGAATGCATTTCGGTCACTGCCGAAAACAGTCTGATGATGATCACGAAAAATCTGATCGGGGATTTGTCCAAACAGGGAAAAGCGTCAGAACTTGGGAGTTCTATTTACAGGTTCGGGATCCTTTCTCTGGTCGCCGTTTTTCTTGCCAGAGCATTCAGACAGCCGGAAAAAGAAACCAAAAAGGAACCGGAGATGAAGGAGATGCTTTTAGATTCTCTCATGTTCTATATCAAGGAACATATTACGGAAGAAATTCCGCTCGAAAGGCTGGAGCAGGAGTTCAATATCAGCCGGAGGCATATCCAGAGGGAATTTAAAAAAGGAACAGGTCAGACCGTACACAGTTATATCGTCAAAACAAAACTCGCGCTCTGCGCCAGATATATTGCAGAAGGGATGCCGGTAAGCCACGTATATGCGAAAGCGGGATTTGCCGGATACAATCATTTTTTTCGTGCATTCAAGAAAGAATTTCAGATGACTCCGGGAGAATATTATCAGATCTGCTGCCGGGCAAATGCTTCAGAATGATAGATTCATCTGCGCCGGAACATCTGCTGTCGGATTTAAGGAGAACAGCAATAGTATCCTGACAGAAATGTCAGGATACTATCAGGTTTTCGTACTGTTTCAGCAGGACGCCGGTCTTATTCTTCTGAATGAATAAAAGGAACCGGTCCGCTGTTTACGGCAGTATTTTCAAGAATAACCTCTGCATGTGCATTGGTGAGGATGCAGGCGGGTTCTTCCGCTTCAGGAGCGTAGGTGATGTTTGAGTCTACGAATTTCATCGTGGCCCGTGTTCCCTCGGTTCCTTTAAAAACGGATGCTTTATGAAGATTCTCTATTGTCACATTGTAAAAAGAAACATCTTCAAGAGGCGTAGTTTCCTGCAAATGGATCTTATCTCCGAATTCATAATGGATCAGAGCATCGATATTCTGGAAACTGCAGTTTTTGACAATCCAGCTGCGGCTGTTGTCTCTTACTTTGTCTGCGCCATGAGAATAATATTCAAAAGCGTACAACGTATTATGGCGTCCTGAAATGCGGTGAGGATACTTGGCAGGGCCATAGAAAGTACAGTTTTCGATCAGCATGTTGACGCATCCGATGCGGAGCGAATTGCAGGCAGTGTTCAGCCGGCAGTCTGCCATGTGGAAATTGTAAGCGTCATAACCGGCGATACAGTCGTCGCCTGACTGGATATCGCAGCCGGTGACCTCCACGTTGATGCAGTGGTGGATGTCAATGCCATCGTGTCCCGCATAAATGGATAAATTTTTGATTGTTACGTTATGGCAGGAATCGATCTGATGCGCCCAGTTTGCACAATCTTTAAAATAATAACCGCTTAAAATCACATTCTCGCAGCGGCATAACCGGATTCCCATAGGACCGCGGAAACCTTCTTCCCCGGCGTCGTCCCTGCAGTTTTGTCCGTTAAAGCCTGATCCTGCTTCGCCGATGATGGAAACGTTTTTGGCATCAATCGCAGAAACAAGGGCGTAGACATAATGGGGCGGAAGATGCCACAGATCAATATACTCCTGCTGATACAGGTAACCAAGCGTGGTTTCTTTCCCGTAATCTGTGTAATCGGCAGCATTTTCCGAGCCGATCAGTACGGCATTTTCCTGAAGATGAAGCGTCGTGTTGTCATAAAGGCGTATGCTGCCTGTAAGATAATGTCCGGCGGGAACGATTACCTCGCCGCCGCCTGCATCCCGGCAGGCATCCAGAGCATTCTGGATAAAAGCTGTCTGTAAAACAGATTCTGATGGCTGTGCGCCAAATTCGTTGATGGTTTTTTGAAAATTCATGTTCATAACCTTCCCTTTCTCATTTTATTTTGCAAGCAATGCAGTAAAAATGTATTAAGAGAGTTCGGTTGTGGAATGACGGATTTCCAGCGTGGGAGTGAGAATTTTCTTTTCATTTTCCTCAAGCTGACCATTTTCCAGCATTTTCAGCAGAATTTTCCCTGCATATTGTCCCATGAGATATTCGTGCTGATCAATATGTGTAAAAAAATTAAAATCTGAAATATCATTGGTAGGATTATCAAAGGAAATCATGGAAATATCCTTTGGCACTTTAAGTCCCAGCTCGCATAGAAGGGAATACATATACAGGCAGGTTTTGGATTCACAGCAGATGACGGCCGTGATATGTTTCTCTGCAAGGACCCTTGCTATATAATCCGCGGAAATATTGAAAGGCTTGTGAATATCCAGATTTTCTTCTATGTGGATACAGCTCGGAAGAAGACCGGATTCTTCGCTGCCCTGCCAAAGACCTTTAATCCTGCTCTTGACGGTCTGTACGTCTTTGGATGTATGGGTGATAAAAAGCAGATTTCTGTGTCCTAACATAAAAAGGTGTTCAAAAGCGATCTTGCCGGCATAAACATTGTCAATCGCCACATAATTGGTGTCGATGCCGGGAAGGATCCTGTCAATAAGCACCATAGGATAATTGTTCAGTTTCATGCGGAGAAGCTGGTTGCTGTAATAGATCTGATCCACTGGAAACAGGATCAGGCCCTTGCAGTCCGATTGAAAACATTTTTTTAAAAGGTAGTCTTCTTTCTGGTGCGTACGGCTTTGCACCATATGAATATTATACTGCCTCGGGGGCAGAATGGAAGTAATGCCATTGATAATATTCAGAGAAAACTGATCTGAAAAATAAGGAAGCATGCACATAATATCCGAATATACTGTGCCTGAAAGCGCATCTTTGGAATCAGGAATGTTCAGTTCCTTTGTATAGCTGTCTTTGGATGCTACAAAGCTTCCTTTGCTGGGATAACGTACGATATAGCCTTCTTCTTTCAGTTCCTTTAACGCCTTCGTAACGGTGATGCGGCTGACATGAAACTGCTCCATAATTTCGGCTTCCGTAGGCAGTCTGTCGCCTATGGCAAGGCTTTCCTGAATCTGTTTCAAAAGATAATTCTTAATATTCAAATACAACGGTAAAGACGGTTCATTATCCATAGCAATTCTCCCCTAATAAAACGTTTTCCTAATTATATACTAATATAATAAATAAGTCAAATAAAATATTTGATATAACAAACATGTCAAAAAAGGCGTAAAATATAAAAATGTGGTGATTTTTGATTGTGAGAAACATACAAAATACACAAAAAAATATAAATTATATAAAACAAATTGACAAATATGGACAAGAAATGTAATATTTGAATTGCAAGCAATGCAATAACAAATATTACAAAACTGGCAAACAAACAAGGAGGAAATGAGTTATGAAAAGAAAGCTATTAGCAGCCTGTATGGCAGCGACATTTGCGCTTACATCCCTGACAGGGTGTGGAGGCTCAAATGAAAATGCGCAGGATACGACGCAGCAAAAGACAGACACAACCGACACAGCTGAGACAACTGAAACTGTCGATACCGCGGAAGCGGAGAAGGAAGATACGGGTTCCGCAGAAAAGATCCATCTGACCGTTCCGAAAGTGGGATACAATCAGGATCAGATCAATACAGCAAATGCGAAGGAAGGGGGACCTACTTACGAAGATAAGTACTATATGACAGTAACGGAAAACATTGCCAAAAATCTTCCGGATTATGAAATGGAATATGTAGACTGGGGATGGGGCGAGACACTGGATCAGAAGCAGAGAGCATTATTTGCTGCCGGCAGCGCGCCTGACATTGTAGCAGGGGAAACTTTTATTCCCAGCTATGCGGCAGAAGGACTGCTGGAACCTCTTCCGCAGGAGATCGTGGACCTGGTTAATCCCTCGTTCCTTGTTTATGATAATGATGGAAAAGCAGTGGCAGTAGCATATAAGTCTTCTATTTTTATGATCTTCTATAACAAGGCGCTTTTGGAACAGTGCGGATATTCGGAAGATGATATACCGACGACCTGGGATGAATGGAAAGCAATGTCAGATGACATTACGGCACAGGGACAAGGTGAATTCTGGGGAGGCGGTATTCCTACATTCCCGCATGCAGGCGGAGCGCTTCGTGCGACACCGTTCTTTAGAGCAAATGGTACAGATTTCGCCGTAGATGGCAAAATTAATCTGGATGATGAGAAACTGCAGGAAGTTCTGAGCTTTATCAGAGAAATGAACTATAATTTCCCGGCAGGTCTTGGTAATGGTACTGACGAGTTCCCGATGTGGGATGCTTTCCATGAAGGCAGCATTGCTTTCGTAGTGCAGGGCTCCTTCGAAGGTGCTGATGCGGAAACTGCAGGAATGGACTGGGGTGTAGCGCCGATTCCGATGAATGATTCGGGTATTGACGGAAACTGCACGGTGGGAAGCGTTTATCTTGCCGTACCGAAGGATGCAGCTAACAAAGAAGCTTCCTTCAATGTCATTAAAGAAGCGTTGAGCCTTGAAAATGAAAAAGTATGGCTGGAAGGTTCTTACTGCCCGGCAATTAAAGAAATTATTGAGGATCCTTCCTATTATGAAAATGATAAAGTACTGATGATGGAAATGCAGGTGATCAAAGACGGAACTTATTCGGGACTTGCCACATTCCCGAAAAATGATTCTTCTATCTGGGAGATCATTAATCAGAATGTACTTGCCAGAACAACCATGACGGAAGATCCTATCGACGTAATATGCAGCGAGGCTCAGGATCAGATCGTTCCGCTGCAGCAGTAAGCATATGTATATGATTTGAAAAATGATAACCGCAGGAATCTGATTCCTGCGGTAATTCATAAAAAAGGCGGTCAGCGAATGGAAGAAATAAAAAGGATAAGTAAAAAAGAAAAGACACGAAGCAGCAGACAGAAAAGAAGAACACGGCGGGCATACAAAATTATCATTCCCTTTTTTGCCTATATAGCGCTTTGGGGTATTTTGCCGCTGCTTTACGGATTGTATCTGGGTTTGACGGAATATAACGGACTTTCCAAAAAGCCGGTATTCATAGGGTTGAGAAACTATATAGACTTTTTTACCAACTCTGCCTACATGCAGCTTCTGTGGAGACAGATCTGGATGGGAGCGATATGCCTGTTTATGAATACACTCCTGTCTTTCCTGTTGGGACTGGCTTTGAACGTGCCAAGCAGAGCGAGGGGATTTTTCCGGTCGGGCATATACGTGCCCTGTATTGCGGCAACCTCCATAACTTCTGCCATTTTTATCGTGCTGTTAGAACCAAACGGCGTTATGAATACGCTGCTGAAACGGCTGGGGGCGTCTCCGATCACATGGCAGTATTCGCAGTTTTGGATGGTATTTTGGATTATGGTCTATTTTGTCTGGAAAAATATCGGTCCGGCAGCGATCATCTGGTTAGGCGGTCTGCAGTCGATAGATGCATCGTTATATGAGGCTGCCAAAATGGATGGGGCGAGCAGTTTTCAGAGGATCCGATATATTACGATGCCGGGACTGCGCTTTGTGGCATCCTACATTATCCTGACAGGAATTATCGGGGCGATGCAGATGTTTGATGTGGTCATGTTCATTTCCAAAGGAAATCCATACGGGAAGACGGATATATTGATGTACCGGCTGTACAGGGATGGTATTGTGAATTTTAATATGGGAATGGCAGGTGCGGAATCAACAATTATCGGTTTGATAACGATCGTCTTTTCTATCGTTTATTTCCGTATCGTATTGAAAAAGGAGGATCAAAATGCATAATTTTTCGAAAAAGGCGTTAAGGTTTGTCTGGTTTATCCTGATGGCCGTAATCTGTATGCTTATGATTTATCCGCTTATTTACTCTGTATTGGGAGGCTTCAACAGCCAAAGCGAATTTAACAGCATGGGAAATTTATTTCCGGTTCCTAAAAAACTGATATGGAATAATTACATTTTTGCTTTCTCGTCCACGGCGTTAAGTCCGTTGTTAAATACCTTTCTCCGTACTGCGTGGTATACGGCGGTCGTACTGATCATGACGATTTTAATCGGTTATGTCATGGCAAGATATGAGTTTAAAGGAAAGCAGTTTTTCATGGTATTTATCATCGTGGCACAGGTAATTCCTTCGGTGCTTACCCTGATCCCGACGTTTGTTATGGTTTCCCATATTCCGCTAGTGGGAGGGAATGACCTGTTCGGCAATGGCGGAAGAGGGTTGTATGACAGTCAGCTTATGCTGTTTTTGCCTCTGAGCTGGGGATACCTGCTTTGGCCCTTCCTGTTTATGCAGTCTATGAAATCTCTGCCTCTGAGCTTTGAAGAAGCGGCAGAATTAGATGGAGCGGGATTTTTACAAACCATTCTCAGGGTGATTGTTCCGATGCAGAAACCGATACTGACAGTTGTGGCTATTAATGTGGCGCTCAATACATGGAATGACTGGATGACTCCTTTTTTGTATATAAACAGTACGAAGAAAACTACCCTGCCGGCATACCTGGCAACACTCACGGCCTCTTTGCAAAATTACGGGCAAAAGGACTATCCCAAGGTGTTTGCATTGGCCACGCTGGCAATTATACCGCCGCTTTTCATTTTCCTGTTTTTACAGAAATATATTGTACAGGGAATCGCATCAGCAGGAATTAAAGAATGAAAAAAGTTACGATATTTAATATACAGCATTTTTCCCTTCATGATGGTCCGGGAACGAGAAGTGTGATTTTTTTTAAGGGATGTAATCTGCGATGTGCATGGTGCCATAATCCCGAATCTCTGAGCAGCAAACGGGAGATTCTTTATTACCCGCAGCGCTGTATCGGCTGTATGGCATGCGTACAAAAGTGTCCGCATCATGCGCTCTCAATGTCGGAGCAGGGAATTGTCCGCAATACGCAGGAGTGCAGGAAATGCTTCGACTGCTGTATGGCGTGCTGTGCACAGGCGCAGAAAGCTGTCGGGGAAGAGGTAGAAATAGAATGGCTTAAGAAACTGATCAAGGAAAATTCCGTTTATTACAGCCAGTCAGGCGGCGTGACCTTTTCCGGCGGAGAATGTATGCTCCAGCTGTCTGCGCTTGAAGAGCTTCTTGTATTCTGCAGGGAAAATCAGATCCATACGGCAGTAGATACGGCGGGTAATACGGCATGGGAAGATTTTGAGAGAATCATACCCTATACAGATGTATTTTTATATGATATAAAGGCATGGGACCGTGAGGTACATAAAAAGTGCACAGGAACGGGAAACGAAAGAATACTGGACAATTATAAGAACCTGATCAAAAGAGGGGTTCCGTGCATCGTAAGAATTCCGTATGTTCCGGATTGGAACGATATGGAGCTGCCTGCGATCGCGGAGTTTTTGAAAGAATATGCGCCTTTAAAAACAGAACTTCTTGCTTATCACGACATGGGGCGGGTAAAAGAGGAGGCGCTTGGGAATAGAACAGACAGGACGTTTAACATTCCCTCCAAAGAAGAGATCGAAGAATTGAAGAAAAAATACAAGTTTATATAAAGCCCGGTACAGAGATTGTTTCAGGGCGGAAAGTGTGACGTAAAATGGCAGGATCGGCGAAAAGAGGATTAGAAACCGGACAGGTAGAGATGACAGAGCAGTATTTAACATTGATACAGAATCTTCATGACGATAAGATTCTGATCAACCGAAAAAAAATAGAAAGGCTGGGAACGCTTGATATCGATGACCATGGCTTCATTGATTTTCCTGATTTTTCTTTTTCACCTGAACTTTGTGCAGATGGATTGGTATATGGGGGAAGAAAGATCGCATCTAATTTCAGAAAATTCTTAAATCAGATGCCGGCTTATATCAATGAAAACAGTGCGCTGGCAGGATGCTGGATAGGGAATCTTACCAGATATATGCCGATTGCCATGCCGGAACAGGCATATGATCTGAGTTTACAGGAGGATATCAAAAAATACGGAATCCTGCAAAGCGGATTTGAAGGGATGAACCACCTCTGTCCGGACCTGGAAATCGGACTTAGGCTTGGCTGGCGCGGTCTGCTTGATAAAATCCGTTATTATAGACAGAAGAATCAACCTGCGGATACCGCCTTCTATGATGGGGAAGAAGAACTGATTACAGGGATTTTGGAATGGATCGAAAGACTTTCAAAGGAAGCGGAGAAAAAAGCAGCCTGCAGCCAAAACGGCTTTGAAAAAGCCAATTACACGAAAATCAGTCATATAAACAGAAAGTTATTGGATAATCCGCCTGAAAGTTTTCGGGAAGCGTGTCAGTTTTTGGCACATTTTCAAACGGTAGACAGGATGTATTTTGTAGGCGGAGCATTGGGGAATCTGGATCAGCTGCTGAATGATTACTTTGAGCGGGATATGGAACAGGGAAAACTGACGGAAGCGGAAGCGGTTTGGATTCTTTCCAGCTTGTTCTTTAATGATACACATTATGCGCAGATTGGCGGCGTATCGCCGGCGGGAGACAGGGACATGACAAACAGGCTGTCCTTTGTGGCGCTGGATGCCGTTCATTATCTGCATATTCCGACCAATATATCGGTCCGCGTACATGAACGGCTGCCGGGACAAAGCGACGCGGCGCAGAAACTGCTTGAAAGAGCCGTTGCCTATACGATGACCGATGGGACGGGCGTAAGCTACAGTTTGGAGAAAGGAACCGTAGAAGGTTATTCCCGCAATGGGTATGCGCACGCGCTGGGACGCATGAGATGCAAAAGCGGGTGCAACTGGACTGCCATTCCGGGAAGAGAATATCCGCTTCAGGATGTAACACGGGTGAACATGGCGATGGCGCTCTTCTATGCCTTAAATGATTGGAAAGAAGAGAAAGAGCACTCTATGGACCGGCTTTTTACATTGTTTGCCGGGCACCTGAATAAAATGATAACCTGCATTAAAAAGGGTTATGACAGACGTTATGAGACTGCCGGGGTCTATACGCCGGAAATCGTTCTGAACCTGTTCATGCACGGACCCGTGGAAAGAGGAATTGATGCAAGCTGCGGCGGTGTGGATATCATGAATTTTAATATTGATGGTATCGGACTTGCCACGGCAGCAGATTCTTTTGCAGCCATTGAACAGAGAGTTGTCGAGGAAAAGCAGTTTTCCTTCGGGCGGCTTTTTGAGCTGCTTGAAAACGATTATCAGGATGGAGAAAGAGAAAGACTGCTTTTAAAGAATATAGAACGCTTCGGAACGCCGGAATCCAGAGCGGAATACTGGGCGCTGAAAATCAGGGACGAATTTGTGCGGCAGTGCAGACAGAGTCCGACGCCCAAACATCATTTAATGATCATTCCCGGACTGTTTTCTCATGGGGATGTGGTAATGTATGGAAAACAGCTTCCGGCAACCCCCAACGGAAGAAAAGCGGGAGAACCCATTTCTCATTCTTCCGAGCCGGATCCGGGGTTTGCTATCGGATTAAACAGCTTTTCGCCGGTGCTGAAGGCCAGGGCGGTGGCAAAGGCACAGGCAGGATATGGGAATTCGGCGCCGCTGCATTTGGACATTGATTTGGATATGTTAAATCACGCGGGCGGCGTGGAGGCTTTAGTCACACTGATCCAGGCGCATGAGCAAATGGGAGGTACTCTGATCAACCTGAATTGCCTGCAGAAGGAAACACTGTTGGCCGCTCATGAAAGACCGGAGGATTATCCCGATCTGATCGTGCGGGTAACGGGGTATTCCGCGTTCTTCGCCTCTCTTTCCAGAGAATACCGACAGCAGATTGTGGACAGATTTTTGGAAAAATAGCGTAAGAAGACTTTGGGACAGGAAACACCAGGAAAATGGAAAGGCGTGAAGGAAAGATGAAAATACTTACAAGTGAATGGAAGGAACGGATTGAATATTGGATCAAAACTTTAAAAAAGGATCTGTATTGGCCGATCGAAACGATCAGCTGGGAAAGTGCAGCCTGCGAAGATCTGCTGTCTTTGAAAGAGGCTGAAAAACTCCCCTTTTCCCCGGCGCAAAAGCAAATGGTATGGGGCAGGGAATATGAATACAGATGGTTTAAAGGAGAAATCTGCCTTCCGGCAGCCTGTGAAGGAGAAAGAATCGTATTGAATCTGAAACCGGAATGCGAGTCTACTCTGTTTGTAAACGCAGTTCCGTTTGGGACCTACCGTGCCGACTGGATCCTGGAGAAGCATCATTACCTGGTGGATAACACGATAAGCATGTGTGCACATCCGGGAGAAAAATATACCGTTATGCTGGAGAGTTATGCCGGACACTTTTTCCCGAAAGCGCATGAAAACTGTTCGGTAGGGCCTGTACTGCCGGGAGAATATGAAACACACCCGGAGCATGAAAGGGTGACTTTGGGAGAAAGCAGTTACGGTATCTGGAATGAGGACGCTTACCAGCTGCTTATGGATGTGGAAACACTGTATGGTCTTTTAAAGACGTTAGCGTCTGATTCATTGAGAGCGGCAAAGATCGCCGAGGCTCTTGCGCAGTTCACCTTATGCTGTGACTTTGAACAGGAAGCGGCCGGGCGCAGGGAAAACTATCGCAGCGCCAGAAAGCTGCTTAAGCCGCTTCTGGCCTGTAAAAACGGGGATACCATGCCTGAATTTACGGCAGCGGGACATGCGCATATCGACTATGCATGGCTTTGGCCCTGTGAGGAAACGATCAGGAAAACGGCAAGAACCTTTGCCGCACAGCTCAGGTTGATGAAAGAATATCCGGAATATCGATTTATACAAAGCCAGCCCGCGCTTTACCTGCTTTGTAAAAAATATTAAAAGAGGCGGTAAAAAACAAACAGTGGATTCCGGAGGGCGCCATGTTCGTGGAGCCGGATACCAATTTAAGCGGCGGCGAATCGCTGATCAGGCAGCTGTTATATGGGAAGCAGTTTTTTGAAGATGAATTCGGCATAAAAAGCAGACTTCTCTGGCTGCCGGACAGCTTTGGATACAGCGGCGCCCTCCCGCAGATCTTAAAAAAGAGCGGCGTAGAATATTTAGTCACGCAGAAAATATTCTGGTCCTATAATGAAGGAGAAAAATTCCCATATCACTATTTTCATTGGAGAGGCATTGATGGAACGGAGATCACTTCTTTTCTGCCTACCAGCTATAACTACAATACGAATCCCGAGGTGATGAACAATGTCTGGAAAGAACGGGTACAGGCTCATCATCTGGAAAACTTTCTGATCCCCTATGGATATGGAGACGGCGGCGGAGGTCCTACAAGAGACCATATTGAATATATCAAAAGACAGGAGAATCTGGAGGGCAGCGTTAAAGTAAAACAGGGAAATCCGGTTTCCTTTTTTGAAATGCTGGATGAAAAAGGAGGTCCTTCCGACACATATTGCGGAGAACTGTATTTTACTGCCCATAGAGGAACCTATACTTCCCAAAGCAGGATAAAGAAGCTCAACAGAGCCTGTGAGACGGCGCTGCATAATCTGGAATATGCAGGAACGCTTGCCCTGATCGCCCGAAACGAATATCCGGAAGAAGAACTGGACGACATGTGGAAAACACTTCTGATCAATCAGTTTCACGATATCCTTCCGGGCTCCGCGATCCATAAAGTATACGAGCGGACGCAGAAGGAACTGGAAGAAGTCATAGAACGGGCAGAGACGATGACGCTTGCTGTTTTGCAGAATATGGCGATGCCGGAAGACGGGACGACGTCTTTCGTGAATACATTGCCCTTTGCAAGAAACTTCTGGTACCGCGATCCTGAAAGCGGAATAGAAGAGCAGGTCAATCTGACCGGATTTGGCTGTACAAGTCTTGTGCAGAAGGAAGCATCCGGAAAAGAAAACGCTCTTGCAAGAGAATGTGAGGAAGGCTATGCTGTCGAAACGGATCTGATGAAGGTTCTTATCAGCAGAGAGGGAGAGATTGTCTCTTTTCTTTTAAAAGAAAACGAAAAAGAATATGCGGCGGCGCCCATGAACCGCTTCCGGCTGTATAAAGACGTGCCGAGAGCTTTTGACGCATGGGATATTGATTCTAATTATGAGGAACAGGAAATAACAGATGCCGCTGAACTTGGAAGCAGCCTGCTGATGAACACGGAAAATGCCTGCATTATTTGCCTGGAAGGCAGAATCGGAAAGTCCTCCTTATGTCAGCGGATACGGATCGAGAAGGATTCACCGGTTATTCTGTTTGAAACGGAAATAGACTGGAAAGAACGGCACAAGCTGCTGAAAGCATCCTTCCCTGCGGCGATTCATGCACTGGAAGGAAGAAACGAGATCCAGTTCGGCTATATCAAACGCCCCGCCGTAAGGAGCAGGGAGAGTGATAAAGAACGTTTTGAGGTATGTAATCATAAATATACGGCCCTTTGTGATACAGGCGCAGGCGCGGCCCTTTTGAATGACAGTAAATATGGAATCAGCATGTGTGATGGAAGGATGGAATTATCGCTGCTTCGGGCTCCGGTATCCCCGGATATGGAGGCTGACTGCGGAATGCATCAATTTACTTATGGTTTTATGGCATGGAGCGGCAGTTTTGAAAAAGCAAGGGTCGTACAAAACGGGTATTTTATGAATGTGAAGCCGCTTGTCTTATCAGGCCGTATGGAACTTCCGCATATCGGCAATACGACCAATGAAAATGTGGTAATAGAAACGGTCAAGGCATCCATGGATGACAGAAAAGACGTGATCCTGCGCCTGTATGAAAGCGTGGGAGCCTCCGCCAATACCGAGCTTCTGCTGGGCGGCTGGGAAGCGGAAGTCTGGTCCTGCGATATGCTGGAAAAAGAAGAGGAGAGGCTTGTGCCGCTGAAGGAACATACGTATGCTTTGTCTTTTGAGCCTTTTGAGATCAAAACCCTGCGTGTTAGAAGAAGGGTTGAGGTGATGGTGTAGAGAGACTTCGTGGATATTCCGATGCAAAAGCAAAGCATGGAAAACCGCTGCCTTGAAAGTAACTATGGAATACTGTCTTTAACAGTCATAACCCCCCAGAACACTTCATACAATGTAAAAAAGTGTTCTGAGGGGATTTTTTTGAAAGATTATATTGAGGAAAGAGCAATCAATATTGCTAATTATATTATTGAGAACAATGCCACGGTCAGACAGACGGCGAGACAGTTTGGGATCAGTAAGAGTACGGTACATATGGTTGTAACAAAATAGAACGGTTAGTGTGGGTAAGAGAATAAGCAGAAAAAGACTATCGGAAAGAAAATATCTTTTCGGTAGTCTTTTCACTTTATACATGATATGATAAAAAAGCATATGATTTGAACATTAGAATACGAGGTGTTTTAATATGACTGAGGCTGAACAAAGGAACGCTGCCACACAATTTTATAATGACTGGCGCAGTCGTGGGAATGAAAAGAGCGATTGCCAGAAATTTTGGATTGAATTTTGCTCAAAGGTACTTGGAATTGATAATGCTTTGCAAAAACTTGATTTTGAAAAAAGGGTAATAGTCGATGGACAGACAAAATTTATTGATGCCTATATTTCTGAAACGAGAGTTTTAATTGAGCAAAAGAGTTTTGATAAACCATTAGACAAAAAGTATCCGCAGTCGGACGGTTCTATGATGACGCCTTTTGAACAGGCAAGAAACTATGCACATTGGATGATACCGGACGAGGTGCCGTTATGGATTATAGTATGTAATTTTCAAACCTTTGAAATTCACAATATGAATAAACCGACAGAGACTCCTATAGTAATACTTTTGGATGAAGTCCGAAATAAGTATTTCCTGTTTGATTTCATGTTCAAAAAAGATGTCAAAGAGATTTCTTATGAAATGAAAATTTCCTTGAGAGCAGGGGACATTGTGGGGATTTTATATGATAAATTGCTCGCACAGTATCGGGAAGTAAATGAGCAGACATTGAAAAGCCTGAATGCGCTTTGTGTCCGGCTTGTATTTTGCTTATATGCGGAGGATGCCGGAATTTTTGGCCGTCATATGATGTTTCATGATTATCTGAAAGATGTTCCGGCAAACGAGATGCGCAGAACGCTTCGGGAGCTGTTCAAAGTATTGGATATGTCCGAGGAAGAACGTAATAAGGATGCTGATTTTAAATATTTGGCGGATGATAATCCGAAACTGGCGGCATTTCCTTATGTAAATGGGGGATTATTTGCGGATGAGGCAATTGAAATACCATCTTTTACCGAAGAAATAAAGGATTTATTATTAAATCAGGCAAGCGCGGGTTTTGATTGGAAGGATATCAGCCCTACTATTTTTGGCGCAGTTTTTGAGAGTACATTAAATCCTGAAACAAGAAGAAACGGCGGTATGCATTATACCTCTATTGAAAACATTCATAAAGTGATAGATTCTTTGTTTTTAGAAGATTTGCGTTTAGAACTGAACGAGATAAAATTTATCGCTGTTAAACAGAGTAAGACAAAAAGATTGCACAGTTTTCAGAAGAAAATAGCGGAATTGATTTTCTTGGATCCTGCCTGCGGTTCCGGAAACTTTCTCACAGAGACGTATATTTCTCTTCGCAGATTGGAAAATGAAGTCATAAGAGAACTGAAGAGCGGTCAAATGGTAATTGGTGAGGCAATTAACCCAATACAGGTATCTATCAAACAGTTTTACGGCATGGAAATCAATGATTTTGCGGTTACTGTTGCAAAGACTGCTTTGTGGATTGCAGAGAGTCAGATGATGAAGGAAACGGAAGACATTGTCTGTATGAATCTGGATTTCCTTCCGCTTAAAGCCTATGCTAACATTGTTGAAGCGGATAGTCTGGAAAAGGACTGGACTGAGGTAATTGCTGCCTCTAAGGTTAACTATGTAATGGGAAACCCACCATTTATCGGAGCAAGATTAATGGAGCAGGACTCAAGGCAAAAGTTGCAGGTTGAGAAGGTCTTTGGAAAGATTAAGGATGTACAGGATTTGGATTATGTGACGTGCTGGTTCAAAAAAGCCGCAGAATATATGCAGAAAAGTGTGATAGAAACAGGATTTGTTGCAACCAACTCCATATGTCAAGGTTCACAGGTGCCGATTTTATGGAATGTGTTGTTAAACGATTACCATGTACATATAAATTTTGCACACCAGACATTTAAATGGAATAGCGAGTCTTCCGATGTGGCGGCGGTGCATTGTGTGATTGTCGGTTTTTCAGCAAAAGAGCGAAAGGAAAAGAAACTTTATTCCTATCGCAAGATAGACGGCGATGCCGAAGTGCAGACAGTAGCCCATATTAATCCGTATCTTTTTGCCGGAGAGGATGTATTCGTGACAGCACAAAAAGAAGCGATTTGTGACGTGCCTAAGATGAACTTTGGCAATCAGCCAAGGGATGGCGGTCATTTTATCTTAAGCGAAGAAGAATATCAGGAAATTATAAAGCGGGAACCAGAGATTGTAAAATGGATACATCCCTATATGGGAGCGGATGAATTTATCAAAGGAAAGAAACGATATTGCATCTGGTTGAAAAAGGCGCAGCCTTCTGATATACAGATAAGCCGTATTCTGTATAGTAAAGTAGCGGCTGTCCGGGAGTTCCGTCTGGAATCAAAGGCGAAAACCACAAATGGGTATGCGAAGGTTCCACAACTATTTGCGCAGATTACTCAGCCGGAAGATACAGACTGGCTGATTGTGCCGAGTGTTTCCTCGGAACGCAGAAGATATGTGCCGATTGGATTTATGACAAACAATGTGATTTCCTCAAATGCTGTGCAGATTGTGCCAAATGCAACAGTCTATCACTTCGGAATACTGACCTCCAATGTACACATGGCATGGATGCGGATGGTGTGCGGTCGGTTAAAAAGCGATTATAGGTACTCAAAGGAAATGGTATATAATACCTTTCCATGGCCGGAGATATCCGATGATTTAAAAGAAAAGATTGAAAGGACAGCGCAAGCGATATTGGATGCTAGAGCGCTTTTTCGGACAAGCACAATGGCGGCGCTGTATGACCCTAACCTGATGCCGAGAGAGCTTAGTAAAGCGCATGAAGAAAATGATAAAGCCGTTATGAGGGCATATGGATTTATGAAAATGGAAAATGGGAAAAAGCGCTGGCTGACAGAACAGGAATGCGTCGCGGAGTTGATGAGACTTTATCAGAAGAAGACGAAGTAGGAGGTTTAACAGATACAGGGCGGCGTTTGGTGCTGTTTGTAAGAAATATGAATGAATTTAAGAATTATAAATCCTTTAGCTGCGAAGAAGCTGTAGCATGGGGAAAGAAATATTATAATGATTGGATGCCCAAAATGCAAAATCAGGAATACAAACCTGAAACTCCATGCGAAAAGTTCTTTAGATATTATACTCAAGGCGTGGATTATGTATTTAATAGAGTATTAAGATACTCAAGTGTAGATGAATACGATTTCGCTAATAGTGGATTTTCTAGGGAAATGTTTTGTGACAGTATTGCGGAAATAAATAATCATAGATTGCGTGAAAATATAGTAGTATATAGGTATGTAAATAAGGCGCTCATTTCTGATATGAAGAAATGGAGTAAAGTGTCCTTTATAAGGAAAAATACCATTTTAACTGATAGAGGATATTTTAGTACTACGCTTTGCCCTGATTCGGTAAAGGATAGACCGTATGCAACAGTAAAGGGGCATATGCTATTTAAAATATTCGTTCCAAAAGGGACACCATGTGTTTATGTTGATTTGGTTGCAGATATGGGTGAAAATGAAATGCTCTTTGCTCCGGGGATAATATTAAAAGTCCTTCATAGGCTAGGACATTACGTAGAGTGTATTGTTGAACGGTAGAAAAGTTTTTTGACGGATATGAATGAGCATTTTAACAAGTTGTGTTTTCAGAACGTTAAAGTGTATCGCAGTGGACAGAATTTTTCAATGTGGTATATTTTATTATGAATTAATTTTGTATTTCAGGGGTTAGGGGAATGTACCCTAGTAAAAGCAGAAAGATTTTCAAAAGTTTCAGTAGGGGAATTTTGAAAAATAACTTGTGTATATACGCAAGCAGTGCTTGCTCCGATGCCTTGTGTCATGACACAGGCAGTGCTTGCTGTTCTGCTTTAATCTGCCGTAGGAAGATTGCGGATTATATTGTATAGACCTATATATTGTTTAAAAAATGCATGAGTATTTTATTATAAATTTGTTAAAAATTCTTTTCAAAATAGGAAGATTTTTTGCCTCTTTGCCATTTACAATAATATTATAAGTTAGACAGAAGATGGAAGACAAAAAAATTATTGATGCCTGTTTGTAAATAGCTGCTGGCTAGGCTAGAAATAAAAAATCTAAAAGCAGAATATATAATCCTGTAAATGATACTGCAATCTTCCCCAATTGTTTGCAGAATAATCAGGGATTTTGGATGTTTTTATCTAACACAGCGTAAGGGCAGTCACAGACCGTAGGGAGTTGGTCTGGGCTGTCCTTTTCATGTTTATGAAAATATGCTGACAGGATATGAGGAAAGAAATTGTGAAAATTTATCTCAGAATGTTTAATAAATTTAGATTGGTTTTCATAGAATGGACAAAGACCATGAAGGCGGGGAGGTGTTTCCCACCATGAAAAATTTTACGGATGGAAAAGTAAGAAAGCTAAACTATATTGTACATAATCCCAACACGGTGGAAGAAACAGCGAAAGTACTGCTGGAGATATGTATTCAAGCCAATACGAGAAAGGTGGAGAGGAAACTTATGGAGTTAACGGAGTGTGATAAAGGTATAAATATACTGAATAAAAGGGATGCCGAGGTTGCTGAAAGGGTGTAATTCGGCGACCTTGTTTTACTATAAATTATGCTTGTATTGAGAACTTAATTGATGAATGATTTCATCCAGAGTCTTTGCATTGGCTTTCGTTTTTAGATAATCCTTTTTCCAAATCAGGTCGCTAATTAAGGCATCCGAATAGGCATTGTAGACGGTAATAGTTTCCCCATAGGCGGATTTAACAAAAGATAGAATAATTGATTGTCAAGGTGATCCGTATTGACTGATAATATCTTCCTGCGTACGGTATTTGCATCAAAAGGAAATGTGGATAATATACATTCGATTACATGAATATCATTATTTACTCTTTGCACTTCAACAACCGTTTTTACAGGCTTGAAAGCCTCTTGGAGCTGTTTGTACTCTGCTTTTGTCATGGAAACCTCCGTTTTTTATTGATGATATCATTATATCGGATTCATTTATAAAAACAAGGCAAAAAGTAATTAATGAAGGTTGAATAAATTTTTCAAAACAAGTATAAATAATAAAAATATGAGAAAAAATCTCAAATATAGTTTACAAATATAAAGAACTGTGTATAATTATAGATAAAGGATGGAGGTTGATGCAATGTTATGTCAGTTTACCGTGAAAAATTACAAAAGTTTTCGTGAAGAGATGACGTTTGACATGCAGGCTGCGGCTATTATGGAGCATAGAGATAGAATCATTAAAACAGAAAGTGGGGGAATTTTTCTGCCAGTATCAGTGATTTATGGTCCGAATGGGGGCGGTAAATCTAATGTACTGGAAGCGATGCATACGCTGGATGCCAAAGTGTTAAGACCGCTGTGCGCAACTTGTGATAAGTCGGAGTGTGAATATAAGGCAAGGAAGATTCCTGTGGAGCCTTTTGCTTTTTCAGAAGAAACGAGAAGGGAGCCAACGGAGTTTGAAGTGTTTTTTAGGACAGACATTGCAGAGTACCGTTATATCCTTCATGTGAAACAGGATACTGTTGTTTATGAGAGTTTGGATCGGATTAAGTTAGATACCGGAAGGCGTTCGGCTCTTTTTGTGAGAAATGGGAATGAAGTTGTACTAAAGGGCACGTTTGCTAAAATCAAAATCAGTGAAGAAATTTCAGAGACGTTGCCGCTGTTATCCTATTTGGGAATTACTTATAAAAAGAATGAGGTAATTTCTGATGTGATTGAATGGTTTGAAGAGTCCATTGATTTTTTAAATTATGGAAATCCAAGACAGGAATTGCGAACAGCCATAGCTAAGACTGACGAAGTAAAAAAGCTTGTGTTGGATATGATTCGTGAAATGGATTTGGATATTGAGGATTTCCGTATTGAAGAAAGAGAAGAAAATCGAATAGAAGTTTATACTAAGCATACGGTAAATGGTTATAGTACAGAATTGACTTTGTCAGAAGAGTCTAGCGGAACTAGGAAGTTGTTTGGATTGCTTCCCTTTATTGCAAGAAGTCTTGTTGTTGGAACAACATTAGTAATTGATGAGTTGGATGCAAAAATTCATCCGGTTTTGTTACACTATGTCATTATGCTGTTTAATAATATGGAGATTAACAAAAATGGCGCGCAATTGATTTTTACTTCACATGATTTGTCAACCATGAACAATGATATATTCCGCCGGGATGAGATCTGGTTTGTGGCAAAGGGAAAGGAGCAGAATTCTAAACTCTATTCTTTGGTAGAATTTAAGAATACGAAAGGCGAATCTGTCCGTATGGATGCAAAATATGACAAGCAATACTTAGAGGGCAAGTATGGCGCGGATCCATATCTGAAAAAGATTATAGATTGGAGTGAGGTCAATGCCTAAGAAAGCTGGAACGACACAATGGCGGAAGCAGAGGCGTAAAGAATATCTGGAGAAAAAGGAGTATCGCTATTATATCTTCTGCGAAGGTGAGCAAACGGAACCACTTTATTTTGAAGGATTTAAGCGGATGATAGAGGATAACCCGATTTATAAGGATATGGTTTTGATTGAAATTGAGCCTTGTGCCGCGGAGACTATGCGGGTCATTGGTATGGCAGAACGATATGTTCGTAAAAATGGGATTGACAGGGGACAGATTTGGTGTGTGTATGATAAGGACAGTTTTCCGGCAAAGGATTTTAACGGTGTAGCAGGACGGGTGGACAAGTTGAATCAAGAAAATTCAGAGTTACAGTATCATGCGGCGTGGAGTAATGAATGTATTGAGTTCTGGTTTATTTTGCATTTTGCTTACTATACTTCAAACAATCATAGATCTGAGTATGTCAAGTTTCTCAATGATAAATTTAGAGAGTTGGGGATCGGGAAGTATCAGAAGAATATGAAGGATGTATTTAATGTTTTGATGGAGAAGGGAAAACCTAAACTGGCGATACGGTATGCGAAAAGGATTATAGGTGAGAACAAGGGGAAAACGCCTGCTGACATTGCGCCGGGGACGAAGGTGTATGAGCTGGTGGAGGAACTGGTGAAGTATTTGCCGGAGGAACGATAAAGCATTTTTGGAGGTAAGAAGAGTAGGATGGATATTTATAAAAAAATAGAGAAAATAGATGATGCAGATAAATTAATGACCCATAAATGGGAATTGCAACAATGCGAGTTTTATATGAATTTGTTGACAACTCCATTGCATAATGAGCAACCTTTTCATGAAGCGGAGCGATTTGCTAACAATATGTATGAAAAGATAAAAAAAGAATCGCCGAGTATTGCGTTATGTAATACTGCCCTCGCACCTCGATACATTGATTCTGTTAATAATTTGAAGATAAATTTGCAAGCAATACATACAATGTTGGCAGAAATTATGGAGAAGGAAGCAAAAGATATTGTAGATAAAGATTAATTCTTCAACATTATAATTGGGGCGGGAGAAGAAAGATAATGGAAAAAACATATGAAGAGTTATATGATAAACTTATTGGGGAAAAATTCCGAGCAAGCATTATAAGATATAACCCTCAAAGTAAAAGATATAAATATTGCGGTTATAGTCATAAGGTGGAGGAGAATGCTCTAGACAATTTATCTGAGATGATAATTAATGATATGGTATTTTATGCTTTTACAGAAAAGGAAATTGTTAAATTAAATGATAATATACAAATATTAAGTGATTTAAGATCTGCTGCAAAATATGCCTATGTAGAACGGCTCCCTAAAAGATTAAATTCAAAATCGGATGGAACTATGGGAGAAGTTTTACTAGATATATTTATTCAGCTATCATCTACAAATACTAAAAAACTAGTTGCAAGAGCAAAGCATACAGAAATGAACAGCAGAAAGGAAATAACGGGCTATGATGCATTATACTTTACAATTGAGGGTAATGAAAAATATTTGTGGCTGGGGCAAGCGAAGGCAGGACAGAAAAAGTATTGTAAAAAAAGCATAGTCGAGGACTTGCAAGTAAAATATAAAAAAGAATATTTTGCAGATACGGCATTTTATATAGCTGATAAAAATGAGGCAAAAGAGTTGGAAAATTTATTGGAAGAAATAAATAAAGTATGCTATTTTACCCAGATAAAGAAGTGGAACAGTACGCAAAAAATTGATAAGTTAGTAGATGTCCTTGTAAATAATAATGTAAAACTAAGAATTCCATGCTTAATATCATATACACAAGATATATATAATGACAAGGATAAGTTAGAGCAATTTATTATTGCGGAAATGAACGATATAATTAGTGAATTTGACATCAAGGTATTCCCGATTGATATAGGGTTAGACTATGATATTATCTTTTATATGTTACCAGTTAAGGATGTGGATTATATTAGGGATAAAATTGTCGACTTAAAGAAGGAAGTGGTGTGAAATGCAGTACTTATATGAATTGATAAATTTGCTTAATAAATACAGTGAAAACAATAGAGAAGGTGAAAATCGTATACGAGATTTAATTTGTTATATAGCAGATAATCCTGAGTATATGCAAATTGAAATGTATAGAAGTGTAATTTTTGAAGCTGCTCAAAAATTAAGAATGTTTGGTTATATAAAAGGAAGCAACAAAATAGCACAAGATGAATTTGTATATGATGGATTGAATGATATTAAGCATTCAGCAGTACAAAATTATTACAAATCAAAGGTTTTTAATAACAATTTACTTGATAGAAAACAAAAAGATGTAATTGATACTTTTATGTCGTTGGAGAACAAAAGAATTTTAGTTAGTGCGCCAACATCATTTGGTAAAACATTTTTGCTACGTGAAATAATTTTTATGAATAGAGCACGCTATAGAAATATACTGCTTCTTTTTCCGACAATAGCGTTGCTCAACGAAAATACAGACAGCATTAATCAGTTAATTCGGGATCTTTCTATGGAGTATAAAGTCATTAATAATGTTTATTCAGGTATTGTACCAGAAGATAAACATATATTTATTCTAACACCAGAAAGAGCATTAAAACTTCTTGCGGATAATTCATTTTTGCATATTGATTTCTTTTTTATGGATGAGATATATAAAATTGATGAAGATTTTGACAGGAATGAAGATAGTAGCGGCGAAGATGTAAACAATAGAGAGAAACATGATGGTGGTAACAGAGCAAAAGCATTTAGGGTAGTATTATATTTATTGGCAAAAAGTGTTAAAGAATATTATTTGGCAGGTCCATATTTGAATTTAAAAAATGTAAAAGAAGGAATGCGGATTTTTTTAGAACGCAATCATATTACTACAATTCAAATAGAATTTGAACCCACCTCTCGTATTGAAATTGAGGCATGGAAGAAAAGAAGTGTAGAATATCATCCAATATTAGGGGAAAGGATCACGCAATTATATCAAAATTCCGGATTGAGTACAAAAGAGAAAGTTCAAGGAATTGCCAATTATCTGAAACAGAATAATTTAGGACAGGCAATATTTTACTGTTCTACACCTTCAAATTCTATGAAATATACTAAAGATATAATAGATGGTTTTCATGAAAATGGCGCTAAAATTCCTTATGAGTTTATAGAGCACTTAAAGAAAAAATACAATGTCAGAATAGGAGCAAATATTAATAGTACAAAATATTGGGGATTAATTCATGCATTAGAGCAGGGAGTGGGTATTCATCATGGAAAATTTCCAAAATATATTCAAAATGAAGTGCTAAGGCTGTTTAATAATGGAGATTTCAATTATCTGTTTTGTACATCAACAATTATTGAGGGAGTTAATACGAACGCGAAGAATGTAATAATTGTAAATAATAGCGTGGGAAGTACAACAATGACGGCATTTGCCTTAAAAAATATAAAAGGGAGGGCGGGAAGATATTATCATCATACGGTAGGAAGAGTATTTTATACCGATGCAAAACAGCGACAAATAGAACAGGCTGATGATATGCAATTAAATTTTCAAACCTATGATTCGGCACCTGTTTTAAAAGTAGACATAGATAATGCTTTGATAGAAGATTTGGCAAATCAAAATAGGAATATTAAGTTAGAAAGAGAAGAAAGATTTCAAAAGCAAATTCTTCCAGATACTGTTTTCAACAAGAATCGTTTATATCCAAGAGATACTCAGGAAAAATATTTGAGTTTCATAATGAAAAGAAATAATTTTCAAATGTTTGAAGGGTTAATTGGTAATTCGGGAAATATACGCTATTTTTTGGGGAATAGGATTATTAATACGATTTTGGAAACCTTTGAAGCAACTCAAATATTAGATGAAAAGAAAGCGGGCATTTACTATGCAGTTGTATCAACATATAGCCAACAAGGAACGCTTGGAATATTGAAATATCATGTTGGCAGACTTCAAGAGAGTGAAGAGATAATTGAAGAAAGAATGGATTCTGCATATATAAAAACATTTGAACAAATTAGAAATATTGTTGAGTATGAGGTGCCTAAACTTTTATGTCTGTTTGAATCATTATTTCAACAAGCGGGAAGATTGTTAGGTCATAATATGGATGATTTTAACATGTCATCTATTATTAGATTTTTTGAACTGGGAATTACAACAGAGTTAGGATTATTCCTTGTAGAATTTGGGTTTCCAGCTGATACTATAAGAGACTTGGAGAGAAAAGTTCCAGCGATCGGAAGAATGGAGGCTTTGGAGGCAGTGGCCTATTTAGAGCGCAATTCCAAGATAATTTATAATATTATGGATACTTATGAGCGAGAGTTATTTAGCAGGGCAGAGAAAGTCCTACAAAAGCGGAAATAGGATCAAAGAGAGAAAGGGTAAGTGAAGCTTGCCTTTTTTCTTTTTATCTTATAAAATATTAAGTAGTAACAGAACTTATGAAATTAACAGGGAGGTATTTTCATGAACATCGCCGCCTACTGCCGTGTCTCCACAGACAAAGCCGACCAATTAAACAGCATGGAAGTCCAAAAAGCTTTCTTTTCCGAATATACCCAGCGCACAGGGGATAACCTTGTGCGCCTTTATGCTGATGAAGGCATTTCCGGCACTAAGATCAAAAACCGCAAAGAATTTCTTCGTATGATGTCCGATGCCGAACATGGTTTATTTGACATGGTAGTGGTAAAGGATATTTCCCGTTTTGCCAGAAACACGGTAGATCTGCTTCAAAATGTCCGTAAATTAAAAGCTCTTGGCATTGAAACTCAATTTCTGACTGCAAACATGACTAGCATGGGTAACAGCGAATTTGTCCTGACTATTTTTGGGGCATTGGCGCAAGAGGAAAGCGCCAACACTTCCAAGCGTGTAAAATTCGGCAAAAAGATGAATGCAGAAAAAGGGCGTGTCCCCAATATTGTATATGGTTATGATAAAACCATAGGCGATTATTTCAATTTGGAAATCAATAAGCCAGAGGCGGAAGTAATCAAGCAGATTTACCAATGGTATTTGCAGGAGGGTTACGGTGCTGCAAAAATTGCAAATATGCTTAATGAAAGAGGACTGAAGACAAAACGTAGCTGTAACTGGAGCCAGAATGCGGTCTGCCGGATTTTAACAAACGAACTCTACACCGGCAAGATCATCAATGGCAAACAGGAGGTGGAAGACTTCCTTACCGGGAAGCGGAAAGCCAAGGATGAAATGGAATGGATGGTTGTGGAACGCCCTGATTTGAAAATAATTGAACCGGCGGATTTTGAAAAGGTACAGAAAATTCTGCATGGCAGACATGCCTCTTTTAACATGAACAGAGAGCGTCAGAGTAATAAACATCTTTTTTCCACTTTGATTCGTTGTAAGGAATGTGGATGGTCTTTCCGTAGGACAGTGCGCACATACAAAAATACGTATGTCCGTTGGGTATGTTCAGGGCATAACGGAAAAGGAGCAGACAGTTGCCCTAATGCTGTCACGGTTGATGAAGATGAGTTGATTGATGTTTTGCAAGAGTATTTTAATCATATTCTCAGCCAGAAAAAGAAGGTGATTCAGTATGTAGTGGGAGAATTCCAACGCACATACAAGGCAAAAGATGAAAATCTGGAATATGAGAAGGAACTGAAAAGTCAGCTAAACAAATTGACGAAAGCCAGACAGAAATATATGGATATGTATGCCGATGATTTGATTTCCAGACAGGAACTGAATGATAAAATTGGTGGTTCCAGAAAAGAGATTGAGCGTCTGGAAAATGAGTTGAAAATGGTATCTTATCATCTGACGAAGGGGGAACAGCTTGAAAGTGTTTTAAATCATACTTTCAAGGAGATTGAGGATATTACGGATGTTCGTGAGATGACTAACACTCAACTCAAGCGCATTATTCAGAAGATCGAAGTGGACAAGGAAGGAAACGTAGAAATTTTCCTGCGCTTGTTTGGCGATTTGGGTTTAGAGGAAGCAGTGCTGATTAATGACGTTCCAAATAATAATGACCATACATAAAGACGTAACAGACCGTCTGACACAGATAAACCCCGCACTGGCATCTGATGCCAGAAAAGTATTGGATCTGAATAAATCGGAACGCCACATCCGCGGCGGCCTTGCAACCAAAGAAAAATATCTGCACAGGCATGCACAATAATAACAATATTTGAAAGAATATGTTTTGACAAGATTTTAGGTTCTCTTTATAATATACTATATTTGACAATCGTCAGAAATACAGGTGACTTGCAATGCGCAGGGGAATATAGATCTGCGCAGCGTGAACGACAGAAGAGGGAAAAACATGGAAAAAGAAATGGTTATCGTACTGGATTTCGGTGGGCAGTATAATCAGCTGATCGCAAGAAGAGTCAGAGAATGCAGCGTATACTGCGAAGTACATCCGTACAATATCAGCCTTGAAAAAATAAGGCAGATCCAGCCGAAAGGCATTATTTTTACAGGAGGACCAAACAGCGTATACGGTGAAGGTGCGGCTGTCTGCGGAAAAGAAATATTTGATATGGGAATTCCGATTCTCGGTATCTGTTACGGTTCGCAGCTCATGGCGCATCTTCTTGGCGGAAAAGTAACCACAGCTCCGGTCAGCGAATACGGACGCACGGAAGTGGATATTCACATCGGAGCCGCTATATTTCAGGGAGTATCGGAGAAAACGGTCTGCTGGATGAGCCATACAGACTATATTGAAAAAGCACCGGAAGGTTTTCAGGTAACGGCGCATACATCGGTATGCCCGGTTGCCGGTATGGAATGTCCGGAAAAAAGTCTGTATGCCGTCCAGTTTCATCCCGAAGTTATGCACACAGCGGAAGGCATGACAATGCTGCGCAACTTTGTAATGAATATATGCGGGTGCAGCGGAGACTGGAAAATGGATTCTTTCGTGGAGACAACCATACAGGCTGTTCGTGAGAAAGTCGGCACCGGAAAAGTGCTGTGTGCCCTTTCGGGCGGCGTGGATTCTTCCGTGGCAGCAGTGCTCCTTGCCAAAGCGGTCGGTAAACAATTGACGTGCGTGTTTGTGGATCACGGTTTATTGCGTAAAAACGAGGGTGACGAAGTAGAATCCGTTTTTGGCCCGGAGGGACCATACGACCTGAATTTCATCCGCGTCAATGCCCAGGAAAGATTCTATAGCAGACTGGCGGGCATTACCGAGCCGGAGCAGAAACGAAAGCTGATCGGCGAAGAATTTATTCGTGTTTTTGAAGAAGAGGCCAAAAAAATCGGCGCCGTAGATTTTCTGGTGCAGGGTACTATCTATCCCGACGTGATAGAAAGCGGATTAGGAAAGAGCGCAACGATCAAATCGCATCATAATGTAGGCGGTCTGCCTGACTGCGTGGACTTTAAAGAGATCATAGAGCCGCTTCGGATGCTGTTTAAAGATGAAGTACGAAAGGCCGGTCTGGAACTTGGCGTTCCGGAGAATCTCGTATTGCGGCAGCCTTTCCCGGGACCGGGACTCGGTGTCCGCATTATCGGAGAAGTGACGGAAGAAAAGGTTCACATCGTGCAGGATGCCGATTATATATACCGGGAAGAAATCGCAAAGGCCGGGATTGATAAAGGCCTTGGGCAGTATTTTGCGGCGCTTACGAATATGCGGTCTGTCGGGGTCATGGGAGACGAGAGGACGTATGATTACGCAGTAGCGCTGCGGGCAGTGTGTACGAGTGACTTTATGACAGCGGACTGCGCAGAGATTCCGTGGGACGTGCTGTCGAGGACTGCGAATCGAATCGTGAATGAGGTAAAAGGGGTGAACAGGGTACTGTATGACTGTACCAGTAAGCCGCCGGGGACGATTGAATTTGAATAACGGATAAAATCCCGGAAATGCTGATAAATGAGCGTTTCTGGGATTGTTTTATGCCTGTTGGCTCTAAAATGGCTCTAATTATAAAAAAGAGATAATTGCTTAGGAGAAATACATGAAACGTGATGAGATTATTGAGAGTAATAAAACATATTGGAATGACCATGCTGATTTGTGGTTTGGAACAA
>ERZ777011.1204-NODE-1204-length-29708-cov-15.517283_pt1 | contig 29708 bp, 24 predicted proteins | sample MGYA00374964_ERZ777011 | MGnify/ENA primary metagenome ERZ777011 (study PRJEB29310, sample SAMD00008975) | mouse gut metagenome | study: EMG produced TPA metagenomics assembly of the Metagenome analysis of fecal microbiota from mouse which was promoted... | reverse complement strand
CCCGCCATATAAGTAAACATCCTCTGATAGTGATAGGCGGAGCAGCAGGCAATCCGCCCAAGCTGTTCATAGTCTATTTCGCCGGTTAAATGTTCCTCAATATAATTCATGCTTTCGTTTAGTCTTAGGACCCATTCCATGAAAACCTCCTTATCCGCATATATTATGCTTTGCAGACATATATTTACCTTTCTTATTATAAGGCTTTTTTTAAAAGATTCCTCTCTATCCTTGCACAAAAAAGAGAGGCGGCTGTCAGTTAATTGATATATGGACATTATACAACAAATCTTGTGTTTTGATGCTGTTTTCTGTTATACTGAATATAATCATAACAATTCGAAGGTGCGGGGTATGCAGATTTCAGATAACTGTATTGATGGCGGCAAGGCTTTTGACTGGGGGAAAACATCTGCGGACTATGCAAAGTACCGCGATATTTATCCGCAGGAATTTTATGACAAAATAGTAAACCGGAAACTGTGCATCCATAATCAGAGCGTTCTTGACGTTGGCACGGGGACGGGAGTGCTTCCCAGAAACATGTACCGTTACGGCGCGAAATGGACGGGCGTGGACATTTCGGAAAACCAGATTGAGCAGGCAAAAATCCTTTCGGAAGGCATGGATATAGACTATTTTGCAATACCCACGGAAGAATTGGATTTTCCCAAAAACTCATTTGATGTAATCACGGCATGCCAGTGTTTTGTGTATTTTAAGCATGAGCAGGTAATCCCCAGGTTTGTACATATGTTAAAGCCAAACGGGCGTATCCTTGTGATGTATATGGCATGGCAGCCGTCCGAAGATATGATTGCCGGGGAAAGCGAAAAGCTGGTATTAAAATACAATCCTGCATGGAGCGGTGCGGGAGAAAAGATGCATCCGGTATGGATACCGGACTGTTACAATGAACAATTTGACATTGTTTACCGCGAGGAATATCCGTTGGAGGTGCCTTTTACCCGGGAAAGCTGGAATGGCAGGATGAAGGCCTGCAGGGGTATCGGCGCGTCCCTGACTGGGGAAGAGGTTGCCGCATGGGAGAAGGAACATAAAAGGATGCTTGCCGAAATGGCTCCCGAAAGGTTTACGGTCCTGCATTACGGCGCTGTCGCAGAGTTGAAATTAAAAGGTTAGTGTGGTATAATAACATTATATAGAAGGTAGGTATACATCCGTTTTTATCTCATTACAGGCAACAGATGAAGGGGGGATGTTTTATGCGTCATGACATGGCAGTATTGGCGACTAACCACCTGAAAAGGGCACAGGAGGATTTACAGTCAGCAGAATCTAAAATCAGCGATGGATGTTATAAAATAGCAATCAATCATTCTTGTTATGCTATTTTTTTCTCCCTGCTTGCGGTAAACACCCTTGATGGATTCGAGGAGGTAGAACAGACGGCGCTGTTAACCCACTTTAACCGGTATTTTGTACATACGGGCGCCTTTGGCACGGAAATGTATAACATGATTGATTCTGTATACAGTGTCAGGGATAAATGCGACAATGATGATTTTTACATCTCCACTAAGGGAGAAGCGGAGGAGCAGTTGGAAAAGGCGCAGAAATTTGTGGAGAGCGTTAAGATATATCTTAAAAAGAAGTAGCCAAAAAAATGTCCCGAAAGCGATAGTTTTACTTTCGGGACATTTTTTTGGATGGTTATTGATTTTTTTCCGCCAAAAACTCCTCCACAAGACGGCGCACATTTTCCAGACAGGCGCCGCAGACGGTACCCGCTCCGGTGATTTCCTGCACTTCTTCCAGCGATGCAGCGCCGTTTTCCACTGCGTCCTTAATCATGCCGTTTGTAACATTCATGCAATAGCAGACGGTTTTATCAAGATTCATATGAATGTCTCCTTTTTTGTTTCTTTATTTCTTAAAAGTTTCTGACATATTTCTTAAATATTATTTCCACTTTTAAAGTTTTTAGTGTAGAAAAAGGTTAAGTTATGGTAAAATTTTAATGACACATGAAAAGAGCATCAGGAGGGAGATTATGGGAAAACGTATTACAGCAATTTTAATGGTATTTTTATTATTGCTTGGCGCCTGTGGCAGCCGGCCGGCCGGGAATCCGGGAAATGACGTGCAGGCTACGGATAACGCGCAGTCGGGCAGCCAGGACGAGATAAGGTGGAAGCTGGAGGAAACAAAGCTTCCGGATGCCGACGAAGTCTTGAAGGCCGTCCTGCCCGAAGGGAGCAGCTTTTATGCGGTGTCGCACGATATGTCAGGGGAGTCCGTATACCGCTTTGTAATGATGGCAGAAGACTCATCTGCGGAAGGGGCACAGTTGGGCATCTGCATACAAAAACTGTCCGCGCCGTATACCGAATGGGAGAATTATCCTGTTTATTTGGAGGAAACGGTGGGAGATGGCTATGCCGTGCAGTCCATTGCACTGCGGGAGGATGGAAGCGTCTGTATGCTGGCCAATAAACCGGAGGAGCAGGGCAGTGCATACAGGCTTTTATGGACGCAGGATAGTGGAGTGAAAACGGAGAGCATATCCAGCGATTATCTAGATAAAAATTTCTGGAAAGACATAAGAGTGGAAAGCTATGTGGATGGAAGCAACAACGCTTATTTTATGACAGATTCGGGTGTGCAGTGCTTTGATGAAACATTTGGGGAAAAGAAAGATTGGATAAGCACAGGGTATATCTGGCAGATTGCAGAGCCCAAAGGGGCGGACGGGCAGGTATATCTGTGCGGCGGCAACATAGAAAACAAATTCAGCATCTATACGATGAAAAGCAACGAGCCTGTTATGAAATCAGACGATGCCTACATGACTTTTACCGATAAGGTTGTCTTTACCGGAGAGGCTGAAGGTCTTCTGTGCAATATATCGGGGGGAATCTGGCATTTTGATATGAAAGAGGGAACGATTGAGAATGTGTTCTCATTCTGGGATAAGGGATATTCTTTTGAAAGAGTTTGTGCAGCTTCCCTTGATGCGGAAGGAAACCTGCTTATGCTGATGTCTGCAGGGGATGAATACAGTCTGGTAAAGAGGGTTGTGGATGATACGTGGCAGGACAAGGTGACTCTGGAACTGGCAACGATGTATTCCGACCCATATTTGAGCAGAGCAGTGGTAGATTTTAACTTACAGAGTGACGAGTACTATATTGAACTGCGGGAGCGCGGGGAAGACGAGTGGTATGAGGATTATTTGGCTACCATAAAGATGGAAGTCAGCAGCGGCGGCGGCCCCGATATTCTGACCAGTTCAGCGATAGATTTTTATGCTGCGGCGAAAAAAGGATTTTTGCGGGATTTGACGCAGGATTTTGCAGGCGAGCAGGAAGGGATGCTGGTGAACCTTGAAAAGTACGGACTGGTAGATGAGGCGAGATATATTATCCCGTACAGCTTCTCTGTGGAAACCCTTACTGTTTCCGGGGAAGTTGTGGGGGATAAAGAAAGCTGGACAACGTGGGAAATGATGGAATATCTGGAGGCAGGCGGATATGAAAGGGCGGTAACCCGCATGGAAAGCTATGAGCTTTTCTGTCTTTTAGCCCTCAGGTCAAGCCTGATTGACTGGGAAAACGGAAAGTGTTACATGGACAGCGAGGAAGCAATTGCGTTGCTGGAATTTGCCGGGAATTACGGAAAACCAGATTCTATGGAGAGTTGTTATAAGGATGTTGCTGAGGGAAGAACCTTTGCAGTCCGGGATTATATATTTGACATACCGGTCGTAGAGCCTATAACGGAATCCCTGTTTGAAGGAAATGCCGTATATATAGGCTATCCGGTGGACAATCCGGCGTGGGAAAGCGGCAATATTATGTTTGCGGATGGTCTGTCCGTCAACCAATCCAGCAAATGTCCGGAGGGCGCCATAGCGTTTATCAAGTATCTCTTATCAGAAGAAGTGCAGGATGCAATTGCAAGAGGCGAATTTGGAGGGATTACATTGCCGGTGCGGGAGGACGCTCTGGAAAATGCATTCCGCTATGCAAAAGAAAGAACGGACTATGCCGAAGGTGTTATAGTGTCTTCCGGGGAATTTGAATATGAGCAAAGGTATTGCAGTGATGAATATCTGGAAGAGGTGAGAAGAGTGATTCAGGACGCCAGACCGGAGACCGTATACGTGGAAGATGTGTGGAATATTATCGTTGAAGAAACCGAGGCTTTTTATCAGAGTGAAAAAAGCGCCGAGGAAGTCTGCTCCAGTATGCAGCAGAGATTACAATTGTATTTTGAAGAAATAAAATAAGCCTTAACCGGGTTCCCCGCTTTTTATACCAGTGGGGAACCTGATTTGTTTCCGGGTTTCCGTATTTTGCAAAGCGGCAGCCCGGGCGTGCATTTGTTCCAACAGGACGCGCTCTCGCTCGGGTAAAAACACAGCGGTACGTAAGATGTCAAAAGACGACATCTAAGTACCGGTGTTTTTACACGGTCCTTTATGGAATCAAATGCACGCCCGGGCTGCCGCCTTGCAAAATACGGAAGCGCCGGGATTTATTATTGCTTTTTTCTTCATAAAGTGGTATATTATGCAGGTAATTGTAATAAAAATGCATTTATATCGAGGAGGAAAAAATATGAAAAAATTATTGGCAGTTGGAATGATGATTGTACTTTCTGCGACTGCATTGGTTGGATGCGGCAAGGATAAGGCGGCGAGCGGCAATGCGGCAGACGGTGCGGTAAAGGTTATCGACATAGAGTTAACCGATGAGGAATATGCGTTTGGTGTGGACAAAACCCAGCCGGAGCTGCTGGAATCTGTCAATGCATTTATCAAGGAGATTCAGGAAAACGGTACGTTTGACGCTATTTGCAACAACTATTTCGGGGACGGCACACCCGTAGCGGTTACTTCAGCGGCTTATGATGAGAGCAAGGACCAGCTTGTGGTAGCTACCAACGCGGCGTTTGAACCGTTTGAATATACACAGGGTGACAGCTATTACGGAATTGACATGGAAATTGCCAAGGCATTGGCAGATTACCTGGGAAAAGAGCTGGTAATCCAGAATATGGAATTTGACGCGGTATGTCTTTCCGTGGGACAGCAGAAATGTGACGTTGCCATGGCCGGCCTGACGATTAAGCCGGACAGGGAAGAGTACGTAAACTTTTCCGTGCCTTATTACAGTGCGTCCCAGAAACTGATTGTACTTTCCGAAAACACGGAGTTTGACGGTTGTACGGATGCTGCTTCCGTGGAAGCCATCCTGAGTGCAAAAGACGGCAGCGTAAAGGTGGGCGTGCAGAACGGTACAACAGGCCAGTTCTATTCTGAAGGAGATGCTGACTGGGGCTTTGACGGTTTCCCGGTACAGACCGTCGGTTATAAAAACGGCTCCCTTGCAGTGCAGGATTTGATAAACGGCAATATTCAGTACGTAATCATTGACTCTGCACCGGCGGCATGTATTACGGAAGCCATCAATAAAATGCAGTAAGTGTGCAGTAAAGATATAGCAAATTTGCAGTAAAGATACGGAGAAACCGGCATGGGTAATTTTTCGCAGAAAATTGATAAGTTCATAGAGATTTTTATTTCCCAGAACGGCTATGTGAGGGTGCTGGAGGGTTTGAAAAATACACTTTATATAGCTATCGTGGGACTGCTCATCGGTATCCTAATCGGTACGTTGATTGCCACGGTGAGGGTAATTCCCAAATACAAGGCGCTGCCGCGTATTTTAAACGGCTTTTGCAGTTTTTATGTGGGATTGTTCCGCGGCACGCCGATTGTGGTGCAGCTTCTGGTGGTTTACTATGTTTTGCTGCCCCTGATGGGAATCCGCATGAGCGGCGTACAGGTTTCCGTGCTGGTCTTTGGGTTAAACAGCGCTGCATATATATCGGAAATCATGAGGAGCGGGATTCTGTCCGTGGACCATGGACAGATGGAAGCGGGCCGGGCCGTGGGTCTCAGTTTTGGCACGACCATGATGAAGATTGTGATTCCCCAGGCGGTGAAGAATATCCTGCCCACCCTGGGAAATGAGTTTATTGCCTTGATTAAGGAAACTTCCGTTGTCAGCTTTGTAGGAGCGGCAGACCTTTATGTGGCGTTTAATTACATAGGCAGCAACAGTTATGAATTTATGGTGCCGTATCTGGTGATGGCAATTATCTATATCCTGATAGTGCTGATTATCAGCGTAGGAATCAAAATCATGGAAAGGAGCCTGAGGAAAAGTGATAGACGTCATTAATCTGGAAAAGCATTTTGAGGATAATAAAGTCTTAAGGGGCATCAACGTCACGATTGACAAGGGAGATATTGTGGTAGTTATCGGTCCCTCCGGCTCCGGCAAGAGTACGTTCCTGCGCTGTTTAAATTGTATGGAAGACCCTACGGGAGGGCAGATAATCTTTAACGGTGTGGATATCGCCGACATGAAGGTGGATATCAATGTACACAGAAGGCATATGGGAATGGTGTTCCAGCACTTTAACCTGTTTAACAACAAGACGGTCGTGCAGAACATCATGCTTGCCCCCGTGCATATCCGCTGTCAGGAGATTAAAAAAAGTAAAAGGAAAAATGCGTGGTTAAAGTTTACAAACCTGTTTCGGGGAAAGGACAAAAAGAAGGAGCTTTTTCCCGTGCCTGTGACGAAAGCGCAGATAAAGCAGGAGGCGCGTGAAAACGCTATGTCCCTGTTAAAGAGGATTGGCTTGGAGGAAAAGGCGGATGTCTATCCCTCCACACTTTCCGGCGGACAAAAACAGAGGGTGGCGATTGTGCGTTCCCTCGCCATGAATCCGGATGTCATCCTGTTTGACGAGCCCACCAGCGCGCTTGACCCGGAGATGGTGGGAGAAGTCCTGGATTTGATGAAAGCGCTTGCAAAAGAAGGCATGACAATGATTATCGTGACCCATGAGATGGGATTTGCCAAGGAAGTGGCGAACAAGGTGCTGTTTATCGATGAGGGGCAGATTCTGGAAAGCGCGGCGCCGAAGGAATTTTTTGAAAATCCGAAAAATCCAAGGCTGAAGGAGTTTTTGTCCAAGGTATTAGCGTGAAAAGTACTTCTAATAGCTCATGCCAGAGGGCATTTCGCTAAGAAGTACTAAGTTTCACGCCTGAGTTTTTGTGTTGCGGCGAAGCGGAGGCATGGCGGAAAGTTTGTTGCTTTTGTTGTTTTTTTGTCGAAAATGATAGCAGAAAGGTAGTTTCCTGAATATATTATAAAAAAAGGATAACGGAGAAACTACCATGAAATATCTTTATATTGCAGCAGGAATCCTGATAGTATTGCTGTTGCTTTGCATTATCTGGGTGCTTTGCCACAGGTATAGGGCAAGGTGTCTTGTCCGAATCAGGACGGATGAGGAAAAATGCAGGGATTTGAACAAAGCCGTAGGAACATTTGGCTTTAAATATGATATCTGTCAGGATATTTTCTATTCCAGAAGGGATGCCTGGCAGAGGGATATGGGGTACGGCAGGATTTATGACGAACATGCCATCGGCATGGGGATGCTTATAGACTGTGAACCCCTTTATTTTGTCTACAACAAAAAAAGTTATCTGTTTGAACTCTGGAAAGGCCAGTATGGTATCACAACCGGAGCGGAAATGGGCTTTTATGTTGCGGATGAAGTGGATACGGAACATCCCGAGAGGCTTTTTTACCGCAGCGTAGAGGATGAGGAAATGCTTTCCATGCGTTTTGTCTTAAGGAAGCGTGGGCGCATCCTTATGATGCGGGACGAGGTGCATTGGTGGCTGACCGGATTTGTGCTGGGAGAGCACTCGGATGCAGCAGAACTTGGTATAGAGGTTTCCATCGGTTTCCCGAATTACGGAATGCGCAATGCATTTTACGAGGCGCTGCTTCGTGCCGGTTACCACAAAGAGAATATCTGTGTGGAAGGCCTGTGTATCAGATTCAGTTTTACGAAACCGCATACCTGTCAGCCGAAGCATTGTAAACTCAGAATTTGCTGGGTACGCTGGAACAATAAGAGAAGATGTAAAAAGTATCTTCGGGTAACCGGAAAATTTGTACGGACTATCGACAGGGTGGACTATCTGGGCATGTGTTTCCCGGGACTTTACCGCATGCTTGGAAAACTTTGCAGATACCCGAAGAAAAAACGTTGCAAACCCGGATGCGGTAAAAGACGCCGCTGCTGCAGATAAATGAGCACGAAAAGCCGATTGGATAATCTGTACCGGGAAGCAGACAGAATCCGTGTAAGCGAATGTGCGAGAATAGTGTTAATGAGCGATTGTCACCGTGGCGTGGGAAACCACGGTGACAATTTTCTAAACAACAGGCATCTGGTATCCGCGGCCCTTTCCTATTATTACCAGAGGCAGTTTACCTATGTGGAACTGGGGGACGGGGATGAACTTTGGGAAAATCCCAACATGGGGATGATTATTCAGGAACACAGCGATATCTTTGAACTGTTGTCAAAGTTTTACCGAAGCGGCAGGTTTATCATGCTGTACGGCAACCATGACAGAAAAAAGGAAAAACAGCGGTTCATGGAGCGGTACTGTGAACGGTATTATCCGATACACAGGGACTGCCACTGTGAACTGTTTCCGGGACTGAAGGCGAAGGAAGGCGTTGTGCTGGATTTTGCGGAGAGCGGGTATCAGGTTTTTCTGGTGCATGGACATCAGGGGGATTTGATGAATGACACGCTCTGGAAGCTGACGCGTTTTCTGGTACGCCATGTGTGGCGAAAGCTGGAACTTTGGGGCGTGCAGGACCCCACCAGTACGGCGAAAAATTACAGGAGAAAAAAGAATACGGAGAAGAGGCTGGCAAAATGGGCGGATGAAAACGGCATTATGCTGGTGGCGGGCCATACCCACAGAGCAGCGCTGCCAAAGCCCGGGGAATCGCTTTACTGCAATGACGGAAGCTGCGTCCATCCCAGCGGCATTACGGCGCTGGAAATAGAAAACGGCTTCCTGACGCTGGTAAAATGGAGCGTGGACACCCGGATGGACAGGAGTATGTATGTGGGCAGGGAGGTTCTGGCAGGGCCGACGAGATTGAAGGAATATTTTTTGTCCTGAGCCTTTTTGCATTTGGGTCACGTCTGTCTGGGGTGGTTAAGTCAGGCAGACGTGGCTGCCTGACTTAACCTAATTCTGCCGGGTTTCAGTAATATTACGATTATCGTTACCGAATATTTCAACCCGGTTATTTTTCACTAAATACCTTTTCCATTATTGAATAGAATATTATTTATGTTTTAATTTATTTCGCTTTCATGTAAGTCTTGTCGGATTTATGGTTGAATTACTTCACGATTTTGTATGGGAAAGTTTAGATGAAAGTCTACTAGCTTTATCCTCATATAATTCGATAGCTTCATTTGTATTACCTTTTAATGCCAATGTACTTGTTAACCCTAAAATTATCCCCGGTTTATTTGGATAAATCAGCAATATATCCTGATAAATGTTTTCAGCAGAATCATGATTTCCAGTTCAGAATTAATTGACCAATTAGAAAATGGGGGCTTTACATATGCCCAAGCATCATATGGTACATTCCAAAACTGACTATAATGTAAAGTATGTCGTCATTGTTATATAATATAAAATATATTGACAACTAATTTTGCAAATTGTACTATTATCTTGTAATTTATGTTTACTTGTTGTACAATTTGGGGGTAAAGTAATATGAATACAGAATGGATATTATCAGAAGAGGAGAAAAGCAAATCTATTAGTAAACTGACAGACGAGTTGATTACGCTTAGGGCAAAAGTTGGTATACAGCAAGAAGAAATTGCTAGAGTAATCGGGGTTTCTAGGCAAACTTATGGTGAAATAGAGAGAAAATCTAAGAAAATGTCGTGGGGGACTTATCTGTCGCTACTGTTTTTCTTTAATCAGAATAAACAAACGCATCGGTTACTTAGACAGACGGGAGTGTTTAATGAGAGTCTGTTAGCTTTTCTGAATAATGGAATTGTGGCAGACGAGAATGAGTTGGATTCTCTGGCTGGGTTTCCTTTGAAAGAAATCTTGAATGCTCTGGATGAGCAGGGGCTTCAGTCGGTTAAAACAGTGATGATGATTGAATATGCGAGGTGTAAAAATATGCCGGGTGATGCAGTTATCAAATCCTTTGATGGACGAAGTTTTGATAAGGATATTACGAGAGAGGATATTCAAGCAGCTGCTACGCTAAACAGCAAAAAAGAGAAGAGATAGAATGTGGTAGCGAATACAAAGAAAAAGCAAAGCAGTTTTGTATGGAGTATAAATTTAACAATATTTCAAGGAGGGCATAACTAAGGTTATAGAAAGACTTAGATATACAATAGTAGAGTTCAACTATATGTTCAATGACGAGGATGTGCAGTTTTTGATTGATTCCTTGGGAATACCCTAAGAAACGCTAATATTTAATTGTAAGAAGGCTTACAAAAGAAGAATTTGGGTCTAAGAATTATGAGCCGTGCAAAACGTGCTTACCAAAATAAATACCACGAAGGAGAAAATGTATGAAGTATATTTATGTCGGAAAGACATGTCCGTATTGCAAGACTCCGTTTAAGCAGGAAGATGTAGTTGTGTTCTGCAATACATGTTCTATGCCACACCATTTAGCGTGTTGGCAGGCTAACGAAGGGTGCACTACGTATGGCTGTTCAGGATTAATTGATACAATAATTAATCAAGAAAATGCCAATAAAATGACCGCCCAAAGTAGTGCTGGGAATGGTCTATCTACCATTGTATCTAAACCATCAGTACAGACTGGAAAATTTGAAACCATTTTTGAGATTACTGCTGGAAAAATTCAGGAAGATGTGCCTGTACTTATCGAAAAGATTTCATTGATAAAGGATATCGGTAATACTTCGTTATTTGCAAGATGTTCTTTTAGAAGTCTTACCGATGAACCCATTAAGGCATTACTTTTGGATATTAAGGCGATGGATGCATGGGGGAATTCAGTTGAAGGTGTAGAGGGATTCCAACTTCTTGACTTAAAGACGAAGAGGGAAGCTGTATTTGGTCAAACAATACCAATTCCTATACTAAATAAGAACGTGCGAGAGATTGACGTTATTATAAGAAAAGTCCTCTATGAAAATCGTAGAATGGTGGAATGTAATGAGGCATCGACAGCGGTTCCGATGCAACCTACATTATTGTCTGTATTAGGTAGTAAGGATGCCGTAGAACACTTCGCTGAGCTGACGACTAAGTCCGCAAAGTTAGTTCCAGTTGTGGGTGGAAAAATCTGGCGATGCACCTGTGGGGCGACCAACAATGTAGGAGAAGATATTTGCTATAGTTGCAAATCGAGTCTGGCTCAACTTCAGGATAAATATAATCCAGAGAAAATTATCGCTGAGACAACCACTATCGTAGAAGAACGAAGAAGAAAAGAAGAAGAAATTCGTCTTGCAAGAGAAAAAGAGCAGAGGGAAGCAGTAGAACGGTTAAGAAAAGCCCAGGAAGAGAAGGAACGTCAAGAACATGAGAAAAAGGAAGCAAAGAAAGCTAAAAAGAAGAAAGTAATAAAGGGAATTGTATTTACAATCCTAGGTCTCATTCTTTTAACTGGTGCAATATACGGAAGCGTATTCCATCTTATTCCATATATTAGATATTCTGTGGCGGGAAGTAACGTTGAAAAGCAGAAATTTGATTCGGCATATAATACATATATAGCACTTGGTGATTACCGAGATAGTGCGGAGAAAGCAATAGAAACTTTATACGCAAAGGCGATTTTTCTAGAAGGACAGGAACAGTTTGCAGACGCAGCTGTTGAATATGAAAAGATTCCTGACTATCAGGATAGCAAGGAAAGAGCAGTCTACTGCAGAAATGAAGCAAATTACAGAGATGCAAAGTTGAAGTATGATGCTAAAGAATATGATGAAGCGTTGACATTATTTAGAGGTCTTGGAGATTACTCCGATTCAAGGTTCTGGGTTAAAAAAACAAAATATGCCAAAGCTTCTGATTTGTTTGCAAACGGGGATTATGCTATGGCCGCAGATTTATTTAAGGAACTGAGGAATTATGAAGATTCCAAAGAACGAATGAACGAATCTACATATCAAATGGCGGAAGTTGCATATGAGGACAAGGATTATAAAACTGCATATGAAGCATACGAGATGCTTGGTTCAAGTTATAAGGATGCTGAGGATAAAGCAAAGGATGCCAGATATCTCTATGCAGATGAATGCTTGGCTGCGGGGAAATACAAAGAGGCTTCAGACTTATTTATTGTCTTGAAAGACTATAAAGATGGACAAGATAAGTTTAATGAAGCGACATATGCGTATGCTAAGGAATGTTTGCATGCCAAAAAGTATGAAGATGCAAGAACATATTTTGCAAGAATAAAAGGTTATGAAGATTCTGATACTTTGTGGAAAGAAGCAAGTTATTATGCTGGTCTAGCTTGTATCAATTCTAAGGACTATAAAATGGCAGTCAAATATTTTGAAGATGCCGAAGATTATAGTGATGCGAAAATAAAGATTAATGAAGCAAAGTATGAATATGTACAAGCACATATGGATAACACAGATAGAACAACGTATTCTTATCTGAAAGATTTAAAATTTGCTGGCTATTCCGATGCATCTGCTATTTATAAGGATTTATATAAATGGTCGGCAACAGTAAAAATAAACAATGGTGCATCATCTGTAAAGTATAATGCAAGAACGGATGTAGTTATTATATTTTCAGGAGGAGAGCCTGGCGAAACTAAAGAAGTCCGATGTGTTATAACCTATCCGAACGGTGATGTTGAATATGGCGATTGGGAGGAAATATCGAGAGGCTACGAATTGAGTATTTGGTGGACTTCTGGTTGTATGGAGAGTTTGTATAAAGATTCAACATTAAAAATAAAAGTTGTTGACAAAGTTGGAAATACTTTAGGTTCTTCTAGTATAACAGTAATAAGTAAATAGCCAGAAAGGGGATTAGTAATGAATGACAATGCAGGAAAGATTTGCCCAGTTTGCAAATTGGAAATTAACGGTTTGGACAAAGTAACAGTATGTCCGGAGTGTGGAATGCCACATCATACGGAATGCTGGGAAATGAATGGTGGATGCTCAACTTTTGGTTGTGCTCAGCAAGGAACAGTAGAAGTAAAGGAGAAAAAGACTATGGCAATATGCATAAAATGTGGAATGGAAATTGGTGAGGAACAGGCTTTCTGTCCTAAGTGTGGAACACCTAAAAATGCATCTAAGAAGAATGTATGCGGCAAATGCGGAAATGAATTAGCTGAAGGGCAGGCTTTCTGCCCTAAGTGCGGTCAGAAAGTTGGTTTGCAAGTTGACAGCGATGTTGCATTTGCAATCAATCAGTTTAATAGCGGAGTGGCTCAGCAGAATGCAAAGAAGAAAAAGACACTGATTATTATTGGTGCGATAGTAGCAATTGCAGTTATTAGTGTTGTTGTCTTTGTGTTGATAGGCGGAGCGAAAAAGGGACCTGATTTCCAGAAATTGTATGACGAGTATTGTCGGTCTACTTGGGCATCTGTTGGTTCTGATGGTAGCTATTTAAGTCTTGATACAAATCCATATGATTACGATGATGACGGATTGGCATATCCGGAAGCGTATATAGTAGCAGAAAAAATTAATAAAGAATTAGGCCTTCCTGATTCACTATTTGCTGAATTTGGTGAGACAACAGGAGCGGATGGTAAGCAGTCAGAAGATTTTCCTGAACAGGGCGTAACAGTGCAGTGGAGGTATCATCCTGATAAGGGTCTTGAAATAACATATAAGAAGTTAAACAAATAATAAAACATAGGTTGACCACGAGATGTATTTGTATCTCGTGGTTATGTATGTGATAAAAAACAGGAGATAATAACAATGGGAAAAGTAAATGTTGTAATTGTTGATGTAACTGGAAATAAGGAACAGAAAGTCGGTCTCCCAGATGATATTAAATGTGGGATTATTATGGTTAAGCTCGTAGAGAAAATCAAACTTCCTTCAGTTGGACCGGATGGCAATCCTATCAGTTATAAATTTATTCACAAGGTGACTGGAAGACAACTTCTTGAATCACAGACTCTTGGTGAAGCCGGAATAAAGGATGGAGACGTGTTAAGACTTCAGCCTGAGATTACGGCGGGAGTAATAATATTAACAGATAGGACGGACTGATATGAGCGATTTATTAGAATTGGATAAATCGGATTTTGAAGAAGATAAATATAGCAGACTTCGGTTGATTCCTTGGTGGAATCAAGAAAGGTTGTCTAAAGCCACAATAATGGTTGTGGGGGCAGGGGCAATTGGAAATGAATTGATTAAAAATCTGACTCTTTTGGGTATAGGTAGAATTTTAATTTATGATATGGATGCTATTGAAAATACAAATCTTACAAGAACCGTATTATATAGAGCAAAGGATGTTGGAAGATATAAAGCTGATGTTGCAGCTGAAAGAGCCAGTCAAATGAATCCGGATGTTCATGCCAAGGCTTTTATCTCCAATATTATTGATGATGTAGGGCTAGGTGTTTTCCGAAGAATGGATGTAGTTCTTGGAGGCCTAGACAATAGGGAAGCAAGATTGCATATAAACCAGTCTTGCTATAGGGTCAACAAACCATGGATTGACGGTGCAATTGAAGCTCTAAATGGGTTTGCGAGAGTTTTTGTTCCTGGACATGGTGCGTGTTATGAATGCACTATGACAGAGACAGACTGGATGCTGGTTAATAAGCGTAAGTCTTGCGCACTTCTTACACATGAGCAGATGACAGAAGGTAAAATACCTACAACGCCAACATCTTCATCGGTTATTGCAGGCATTCAGGTACAAGAGATGTTGAAACTTTTGCATTCTGATAGAAATCTACCAACATTGGCTGGAAAAGGCTATGTGTTCAACGGATTAACACATGATTCATATGTAGTTGAGTATCAAGAAAAACCAGACTGCATGAGTCATGATACATACGAGGAAATAATTGAAAAACCTTGGTCTGTTAAAGACAAGACAATAAAGAGTGCTTTAGAAGAAATCAAAGTCGAGCTAGGTGAGAATGCAGTATTGGAGCTTGATAGAGACATTGCTATCGAGGGAACATGTATTTGTGGAGAACATAAAAAATTATTTATGTTGGTACATAAACTAAAGGGGGCAATGCTTACATGCGAAAAATGTGGTAATCAGATGAGCTTTGAAAACAAGCATTCATTTAATGGAACAGAAAATTATCTTGATAAGACATTTGAAGAGATTGGAGTTCCGCCATTACATATTATCGCTGGAAGAGTAGGTATGAACATCAAACATTATGAATTTAGTGCTGATGAGACCGAAGTATTCCAGGGAATATAGGAGGTAACTCATGGACGCAAGAATAAGAAGAATTGCTTCGGATTATGAGCAAATAAAAAAAGACTTTGCGGGACATAAGAATATTGTTGTTACTCCAATAGGGGATGAACCGCCACAGAAATATCATGTTACATACTATGTGAATGGTATTTACCTGCAACCAGATGGAAGAATAGAGACACTTGGAAGACATGAAGTGGAAATTGAACTTCATTCAGAGTATCCGAGATACAAACCAATTTGTAAGATACAGACCCCTATCTGGCATCCAAACTTTAGAGATGGACAGATTTGTATTGGCGATATCTGGGGAGCCGGAGAATCCCTGACAGATATAATCATAAATATCGGAGATATGATTCAGTATAAGTCATGGAATTCATATAGCCCGCTCTCTGTGGAGGCTGCAGCATGGGCAATGGATAATAAGCATCTTTTCCCAGTCGGAAATGTTGATTTATATATAGCTGATTACGCATCAGTTAAAGATACTGTTGAAATCGATTTGTTTGGAGATAATGGAGAAGTAATTGGAGATGAATCGGCATCGTCTAATTTAAGTGTTGTTAATCAAAAGATAGCGCCTGTTGTAAAGGAAGAGTCAGAAAATAATTTTGATATAACGGCTGAAGAACTAGCTGGAATTGAATTTATACCTACCGCTGAAAGGATGCTGGGGGCTTCTGCTTCTGTTGGTCAGACGGTGAAGGTAAAAATCAGCTTTAATACAATTCTTGCAAAAGGTATTTTATGGGCATTGATTGGTGCAATTCTTGGCTTTGGATGCTCTGAATTGGCACAGAAAATTTTCCCTAATTCGACCGTGGCTTCTATGATGGGTTACAGAGATTTGTCAAAATATTTTGAGTTGCAGGATAAAGCTGATAAGTTGCAGTCAGAAATGTATAATCTGGTGGAAGCATATGCCAAAGAATATGACCTTGATATGGATGAAGATGACGTCCTCACAAAATGGCTTGCGGCAGCACCAGATAGTGAGAGTAAGATTGCATCAGACTGGTACGAAGCATACAATAAGGCAGATGATAAACTTTATGAGGCGTACATAGATGATTTTGATAGCGATGGAGATGATTTCAATAATGCAATAGCAAAAGTTTCCAGAACTCACACAGGCATTTGGGCTGGATTTATTGCACTGTTTATTGGATTGTCGCTTGGTATAGGTGAAGGCATTTATTACGGTTCCAAACAAAATGCAGGCAAATATGCAGCAATTGGTGCCGTGGTATCACTTGTAATTGGAGGTATAAGCGGATACTTGGCTCAGTGGATGTATGCGTCCATGCTTAGTGATGATTCGGGTGAGATTGCAGCAGCTTTAGTCAGAGGTGCTGGTTGGGCGATTATGGGTCTTGGTGTTGGTTTAGCAGTAGGTCTAATTAAGCCTGATATTAAGAGAATAATTTCATGTACAGTGGGTGGTGCTATCGGTGCATTTGTCGGAGGTTTTTTGTTTAACTTTGTAGGCAAGTTTGTTCCAAACGATATGGCAGCAAGAGGGGTTGCAATTGTATTAATGGGAATTCTTATTGGTGTTGGTGTAGGTCTTATGGAACAGTTCGTTAAGTCTGCATGGCTTAAAGTTATAAGAGGAGAATTTGAAGGAAAAGAGTATTTGGTATTCCCTGGTACGACAAGCATTGGTAACAATAGCAAGAATACCATCGTTCTATTTAAGGATAAAATGGTCAGCTCTCATCACTGCGATATTGTAATGCAGGGTAGCAAGTATGTTATTAAAGACTGTGGTTCTTCAATGGGAACTGTTGTAAACGGTATTAAAACAACCCAGCGTGTATTGCGTCAGGGTGATGCAATTGCAATTGGTAACTCAGTTCTTGTGTTCAATACAAAATAAAATTTAATGGAGGCGAATGGCATATGAAACGATTAAAACGGACAATAGGGGGGATTTAGTTTCATAATGCTGTTCGTTTTTTCTACTGATTGCTTTGCAATGGACTTTGATGCAGTGGTTACTTATGAGTCAATTTTTGTAATATATTCCAGAAATTATGAAGGAAGCGGGTTTGTGATTGGCTCCAATACGGTTGTTACAAATGCCCATGTAATTGGAAATCAAAATGACAAAAAAGTTAAAGCATATTCTGGGCAGGAATATAATGCTTCCATTTATCTTTTTAATGAGGCCATAGATATTGCGATATGAAGTGTAGATATTGCAGAATTTATTCCGCTTGAAATAGGAAACAACGAGAATATTAAAGTCGGAGAGGATGTATATGCAATAGGTGCGCCAAGAAGTTTGGAGTATACGCTTACAAAAGGAGTTATCTCAAATAAATCAAGAACAATTGGTTTTAATCAATATATACAGATTGATGCTGCTATTAATTCTGGGAATAGTGGTGGTTCACTTTTGAATAATGCTGGACAGGTAATTGGTGTTAATTCCATGAAGATATTAGATGCAGAAGGAATAGGACTTGCAATTCCTATATCTTTTGTAACGGATTTTATGGAAGAAAATGATATGAATTTACAGAAGATAAGACAGCAGATGGACGAATAGAGCATGTTCTTGCAGATTTGTCAGGGGAAAAAGTAATGTATTAGTTCTAATCTATTGAAGAGAATGCAAATTCTTGAAAATACACAAGAAATCCTGGTCGAAAGTGCGAATCAAAGTATTGGATTGCTATAGCAACATATGAAATCAGAGGAGAAAAAGGATGAATAATTATGCTGTTCAACTTCCGAAGAACTATCTGTTGATTGGAGAACTGGAAAATGATGACGCTAAGGTATATATAAAGCAAGATGTTTACAAAGCTCTTGAAGAATATGCTTCATCTGATACTGCTCATGAACTGGGGACAATTATCCTAGGTAATTATTCAGACGCTTTAGGTAAGCTGAATGTAGTTATTTCGGAGTTCATATATGCAAAGTATACAGATGCGTCAGCTTCGACATTAACATTTACACATAAGACTTGGGATTATGTACATAAAGAACACGAAAACAATCATCCGGATACAAAAATTGTAGGATGGCAGCATACACATCCGGGATATGGTATTTTTCTGTCTAATTACGATATGTTTATTCAGGAAAATTTTTTTAATCTGCCATTCCAAGTGGCTTATGTAATTGATCCTGTGCAGCATATAAGAGGATTCTTTCAATGGAAAAATGGTAAGGTTGAAAAACTGAAAGGTTTTTATATTTATGATGAGGTTGGAAAACAGATTAAGATAGAGCAGCCTAAAGAAAAGAAAAATTCTGGTTCAAGTGTAAGCATAATGAGTAGGGCTGATAATGGAAGTAAATTTTCTATGTTTCAACCAATTATACTGGGCGTGTTATGTATAGCGGTAATTGGGTTGCTGATTTCTACAATATTGCTTCATAAAAGATATGATTGTCAGGTGGAAGAACAAGAGGCGTTGGAACTTCAGTTGGCTGAGCAGAACATACTAATCTCGCAGCAGGCAATGGAGTTAGAATCAGTAAAGACAGCAATAACGCCTTCAGCTGATACTCAGTTGGATAATCTAATTGTAGATAATGAAGAAGATGAATCAAAGGATATAGAGTTTGACGCAACTGAGTCGGATGAGCCATCACAGGAACCGCTTTCAATTGATGGCAGAGTGTATTTTACTGCATATAAGGTAGAAACAGGAGATTCGCTCTACGCGATTTGCTCTAAGAATAATCTGAATTATGTTTCTGTTTATAGAATAATTCTTGCCATAAATGGAATTCAGGACCCTAATCAGATTTATGTCGGACAGACAATCTTACTACCAATCGAGGAATGAGATGCGTGTCTGCGTTGTATTTGGGGTATCGAATACACATGGGAGTGAAAAAGAACACTATAGAGAATGAAGGATATAGACAATATAAAAAATTAATCTAAGTTAATATGACGAATAATTGCAGTATGAGCTATTTGATATAAGGAATATGTCTCTGCGAAAACAATCGTTAAAAGGTGAACCCACCTTAAAGGGCGGTTGGTGTGGAACAGTGCTCTAAAACGTATCAATTCCTGCATACAACATAGTAGAATCTCCTTTGTGTCATAATTGACACGGTTGTATTCTACAGACCTGTTTGTGGAATGTAACCTCGTGCTAAATGAAACGTCAAGCGTTAGGAAGTGAGAACTAATCCACAGCGTCTGTAAGGATTATAGCATACAGTGCTTGGAGGGGGACCATAAACACTACTACTGTATAATACGAGGAAGTGATGTACTGGGCAGGGTATGTTTATAAAATTACTGATGCTGAAACAATGAATGTTGGCGTGGATTTCATACTTTTGATGTGGAGATGACCATTGATGACATAAAAGAGTTTTATAAACAAAAATGTAAGAAGCAAACAATTTAGGGCAAGCCGGTTGAACGGCTTGCCTTTTTGTGCTATAATAAACCGATTATGCAGAAATACGAAAAAGAATGGAGAAAAGGATGAAAGCTTTTTTGATTTTGGAAGACGGTACGGTATTTGAAGGGCTTCATATCGGCGCCTGTAAGGAAGTGATTAGCGAGATTGTATTTAACACTTCCATGGCCGGTTATCTGGAAGTGCTGACGGACCCGTCCTATGCGGGACAGGCGGTATGCATGACCTATCCTTTGATTGGAAACTACGGCATATGTCTGGAGGACATGGAGTCAAGGAAGCCCTGGCCGGATGGTTTTATTGTGAGGGAGCTGTCACGGATACCGAGCAATTTCAGGAGTGATTGCAGCATTCAGGAGTTTTTGGAGAAAAACGGCGTACCCGGCATTGCGGGGATTGATACCAGGGCGCTGACCCGGATTCTTCGGGAAAAGGGAACCATGAACGGCATGATTACCACGGATGAGAATTATAAATTAGACGAGATTCTTCCAAAACTGAAAGTATATACCACGGGCAAGGTGGTGGAAAAACCTACCTGTCAGGAAAAGTATACCCTTACTCCCAGCAAAACCCTTGCGGACAACGGGCCGTTTTCCGGTTCATCCGTTTTCAACAGGGCCGATTTTGAGGCAGGGAAAAGGGAAATGCGCCCTTCCATGGTGCGCGAATTAAACGGCACGGGGCTTAAGGTGGCAGTCCTTGATTTGGGTGCGAAGGCAAACATTGCCCACTCCCTGGCACAGAGGGGCTGTGAGGTAACCGTGTATCCGGCATGGACGAAGGCGGAGGAAATCATCGGGGACGCGCCGGACGGCATTATGTTAAGCAACGGCCCCGGGGACCCGAAAGAATGCACTTCCATTATAGCGGAAATCAAAAAGCTGTATGACACGGATATCCCTATCTTTGCCATCTGTCTCGGGCACCAGCTGATGGCGCTGGCAACGGGAGCGGACACTTATAAATTAAAATACGGACACAGGGGAGGCAACCACCCCGTAAAGGATTTGGCGACGGGCAGGGTTTACATATCATCCCAGAACCACGGGTATGTGGTGGATACGGACAAGCTGGACGCGAAAGTGGCGGTGCCGGCCTTTATCAACGTCAACGACGGCACCAATGAAGGGCTTTCCTACACAGGCAAAAACATATTCACGGTGCAGTATCATCCCGAAGCGTGTCCCGGACCGCAGGATTCCGGTTATCTGTTTGACAGGTTTATCAACATGATGCGGAAAGAAAAGCAGGGTGTACCAATGCAGGACAGCAGCAGTCCTTTGATGAAGGAGGGAAAATAACATGCCAAAGAATCCTGACGTAAAACGAGTGATGGTGATTGGTTCTGGGCCTATCGTGATAGGACAGGCAGCGGAGTTTGACTATGCGGGGACGCAGGCATGCCGTTCTTTAAAGGAGGAGGGCGTGGAGGTTATTTTGGTAAACTCCAACCCGGCTACCATCATGACGGACAAGGACATTGCGGACAAGGTATATATCGAGCCGCTTACCATAAAGGTTTTGGAGCAGATTATTGAAAAGGAAAAACCGGATTCCATCCTGCCCACGCTTGGCGGGCAGGCAGGGTTAAACCTCGGGATGGAGCTGGAGGAATCGGGCTTTTTGGAAAGCCACAACGTAAAGCTTCTGGGCACCACCGCGGCAACCATCCGCAACGCGGAGGGCAGGCAGGAGTTTAAGGATTTGATGGAGCGCATCGGGGAGCCCTGCGCCGCTTCCACGGTGGTGGAAAATGTGGAGGACGGCGTTGCCTTTACCAACCAGATTGGGTATCCGGTGGTGCTTCGCCCCGCATATACCCTTGGCGGCTCCGGCGGCGGCATTGCCCACAATCAGGCCGAATTGGAGGAAATCCTTGAAAACGGACTCAGGCTTTCCCGTGTGGGGCAGGTGCTTGTGGAGCGCTGCATAGCAGGCTGGAAAGAGATTGAATACGAGGTGATGCGGGACAGTCTCGGCAACTGTATCACCGTCTGCAACATGGAAAACATTGACCCGGTGGGCGTACATACAGGGGACAGCATCGTAGTGGCGCCGTCACAGACTTTGAGTGATAAAGAGTACCAGATGCTCAGAAGTTCGGCGTTAAACATCATCAATGAACTGGGGATTACAGGCGGCTGTAATGTGCAGTTTGCCCTGCATCCCACCAGCTTTGAATACTGTGTGATTGAGGTAAACCCCCGCGTCAGCCGTTCTTCGGCGCTGGCAAGCAAGGCCACCGGCTATCCCATTGCAAAGGTGGCGGCAAAGATTGCGCTGGGCTACACCCTGGATGAAATCAAGAATGCCGTTACCGGCAAAACCTATGCCAGTTTTGAACCTGCGCTTGACTATTGCGTAGTCAAGATGCCCAGACTGCCCTTTGACAAGTTCCTTACGGCAAAGAGGACGCTTACGACCCAGATGAAGGCGACCGGCGAGGTGATGAGCATCTGCACGAACTTTGAGGGCGCGCTGATGAAGGCAATCCGTTCTCTCGAACAGCATGTGGACTGCCTGTTAAGCTATGATTTTTCCGATTTGTCTGCGGATGAACTGCTTGAACGCTTAAAAATCGTGGACGACCAGAGAATCTGGGTGATAGCGGAAGCGCTCCGCAAGGGCGTAAGCTATGAACAAATTCATGAGGTTACCATGATTGATATCTGGTTTATCGACAAGATTGCCGTTCTGGTGGAGATGGAGGACGCATTAAAGAAGGGGCCCCTGACCGCAGAACTTTTAAAGGAAGCAAAGAGGCTTGAGTTTCCCGACAATGTCATTGCCAGACTTTCCGGCATATCCGAAGCCGATGTGAAGAAGCTGCGTAAAGACAACGGCATCCATGCCGTGTTTAAGATAGTGGATACCTGTGCGGCGGAGTTTGCGGCGACCACCCCCTATTATTATTCTACCTTTGGCGGTGAGTGCGAGGCCCTGCCTACCCGTGACAAAAAGAAGGTGCTGGTGCTTGGCTCCGGCCCCATCCGCATCGGACAGGGAATCGAGTTTGACTATTGCTCCGTTCACGCTACATGGGCGTTTTCCAGGGCGGGTTATGAAACGATTATCATCAACAACAACCCGGAAACGGTAAGTACGGACTTTGACATTGCGGATAAGCTGTACTTTGAACCGCTGACGCCGGAGGATGTGGAAAATATTGTGGACATTGAAAAGCCGGACGGCGCAGTGGTGCAGTTTGGCGGACAGACGGCCATCAAGCTGACGGAAAGCCTGATGAAGATGGGCGTTCCCATATTGGGCACGAAGGCAGAGGACGTGGATGCGGCGGAGGACAGGGAGCTGTTTGATGCCATCCTGCAGCAGACAGGGATTCCCCGCGCGGCGGGCGGTACCGTCTACACGGCAGAGGAGGCGAAAGAGGTTGCAAACCGTCTGGGTTACCCCGTGCTGGTAAGGCCTTCCTATGTCCTGGGCGGACAGGGGATGCAAATTGCCACCTCCGATGAAGAAATCGAAGAATTTATGGAAATCATCAACCGGATTGCACAGGACCATCCGATTCTGGTGGACAAATACCTGCAGGGAAAGGAAATCGAGGTGGACGCGGTCTGCGACGGCGCCGATATTTTGATTCCCGGCATTATGGAGCATATCGAGAGAACCGGTATCCACTCCGGCGACTCTATTTCCGTATATCCCGCGCCTACCATTGATAAGGAGGTAAAGGAGAAGATTGCGGAGTATACCCGCAGGCTGGCAAAGGCGCTGCATGTAAAGGGCCTTATCAATATCCAGTTTATTGCCATCGGGGATGAGGTATATGTGATAGAGGTGAATCCCCGTTCCTCCCGTACCGTGCCGTATATCAGCAAGGTGACGGGCATTCCCATCGTGGACCTTGCTACGGAGGTTATCATCGGCAAGACTATAAGGGAGCTGGGTTACGAGCCGGGACTGCAGCCGGAGGCGGATTATTTTGCCATTAAGATGCCGGTATTCTCTTTTGAAAAGATTCGCGGGGCCGAAATCAGCTTAGGGCCGGAGATGAAATCCACCGGCGAATGCCTTGGGATTGCAAAGGATTTTAACGAGGCGCTTTACAAGGCATTTTTAGGGGCGGGCGTGGAACTGCCGAAGCATAAGCAGATGATTATTACCGTAAAGGACGCGGACAAAGGGGAAGCCATAGAAATCGGGCGCCGCTTTGAAAAGCTGGGGTATACCATCTATGCCACCAGAAGCACAGCAGCGGCATTGAACGAAGCCGGTGTAAAGGCAAGGAAGGTCAACAAGATTTCTCAGGAATCCCCCACGGTCATGGATTTGATTTTAGGACACAGGATAGACCTTGTCATCGACACCCCGACGCAGGGGCGCGACAAGTCCAGGGATGGCTTTTTAATCCGCCGTACCTCCATTGAAACAGGCGTGAACTGCATTACCGCCATGGACACGGCGAGGGCGCTGGTGACCAGCATGGAAAATGCGGCGAAGGAACTGACATTGGTGGATGTGGCTTCACTTTAAAAAAATGGTTCGAGTGTCATTGTGTCCATTGTATGTTCCAACGCAGACGCGCTCTCGCTTCATGAAAAACGCAGTTGCGCTAAGCTCGAAAATACCTCGCTAAGCGCAAGCGTTTTTCAAGAGTCTGCTTATGGAAGATACAATGGGCACAATTCGGTTGCAGCAGGATGTTTTTTTACAAGTGACTGATAAATAGATAGGTTTGGGTGGGGAAATGGTGAAAGGGATTGGATGTAAGGGGATTAAAAAAGGTTTTGTTTTAGCGGCAGTTTTTCTGGTTTTCCTGGCGGGGTGCGGGATGAGGGGGGACGATGGCGGGAAAGGGGCTGTCACGCTGCCTGCGGAAGGAAAGGAGAAGGAAAAAGAAGAGAAAGAGGTTTTTGATGTGCTGCCGATTGTGGCGGTGGATGAGGAGTATGTCTGGGAGGAGGGGGAGTTTTCTTTTGGAGAGCTTCATATAGCGGTTCCGCAGGAGTTGTGGGAGAAAACACGGGTTGGGGCCGTTACCCTTTCGGATGGCAGCAGGGGCGCCTGTATGTGGGGTGAGGGATATGGCTGTCCGGTGGAAATTGTTTTCTACCATTACAAGGCCGCATGGCAGCAGGAGCCGATGCATATGCACAGCCTTGCCTATGCCCTGATGGAACTTTTAGGCACGGACAGCATATGCTGCCGCAATACGGACGCGACTGAACTGTCATTCAGGGCGGAAGATAACTTCTGGTCTTATTATGTGCTGGTGCGCGGGGAGGATATTTATCTGGTAAAGGATTTGGATACCCTTGCTAATTTTAGTTTTTATGGTTTTCATTACGACAATGCGCTTACATGGGGACAAGGAGGGGACGAAGTCACAGTTTACGGGGATGCAATCGTCGAATATGTCAGGGGAACAGAGCCGGACGGAAACGTTTTCTTTTTGATACAAAGAGAGAATGATATTACCGTATACAAAAACAGCATGAAGAATTTTGTCCAGACATTATATACAGGAAAGGACAGAAGGCCTGACGTTTCCTTTAAAAAAGATATTAATTTTGACGGTTATCCTGATTTGTGCGGTTACAGGGATTATTATCTTTACCACCCGGAAAGCGAGCGCTTTGAAAAAGTGGAAACAGATATAGATTTTCATTTACCGTATGACGCATATTTTTTTGAAGAGGGAAAGACGATATGGATGACCGACAGAGAGTATGATAAGGAATCCTGGAAGATAGCCGCTTATAAAGAGCAGCTTTGGCAGTGGGAGGAGTATGAACTGGTGCTGAAGCGGGAATGTGTGGCTGAGTTTGGGGAAAATGAGGTCACCATCCGCGCAAGGGAAGTGCAGACGGATAAGGAGCTGTTTACCGCCGTCATTCCTAATGAGGAGTACGATGGGAACCTGACAGAATTAAGAGCCTTGTATGAGCGGTTTTATGCCGGTTATGTGCCGAAGGAGGTTTATCATCTGGAACACAGAGCGGCAGGGGAGATATCCTATATTCCCGACGGACTGATAGATTTGCTGTCGGCGGCCATGCTGGATGGCACAGAACTGGAAACCCTGGAGGCAATGGTAAATGACAGGGAGCTTTCGGATGAAGAAGCGCGGGAGATTGCTTTTGCAAACAGGGAAACCGCCCGAATCACATTGAGTATGGGATTACAAGGCAGTTTACTGGCGGTTATGGGGGACGGCGACAACGATGGGATTGAGGATGTCCTGGCGGAGATATATACCGGAGGAAGCGGTGGTTTTACGGAGTTTGCTTTTTTTAAAGGACAGCCGGACGGCACTTTTGCATACACAGGCAGTTATTCCCATTTTATGGAGGAATTTGCCTTGATTTGTTATGAAGGGAAAAATTATCTTTGCCGGACTACCTATGACTACAATAAAAAGATATATGACGGTTTTGACTTATTTTATTATGAGGACGGGAGAAGAAAGGAAAACGTATCCCTGTATTTTGTGCCTGAGACGTATCAGGTGCAGGTGAAATCTTATGCATCGGAGGCTTACAAGGACTATGCGGAAGCTTATTTTACGGCAAAGGACTGCATGGCGGCCAGCGACGGGTTAAACCGGGGTGAGGAATTTAAGGGGAGCGCGGAAACAAAGGGGGAGGACGGATACTCCTGCGATTTGGACAATGACGGGGAAGCGGAGAGTTATCAAAAATACATCTGGTATCCCTCCAATATGATGCAGTATGGATTGTATTTTCAGTGCGCGGACCTGCCTATGGCAGACGAGGCCATCTATGGAAGTGAGCAGGAGGGTTTTCCCGTTATTTTCTGGGTGGAGGAAGCGGACGGGGAAAATATTACGAATGTCCTGTACCAGACAGGATTGTATGACTTCCATGTTGCAGGCTTTGTTATCGGGGAAGAGGATTATAAACAGGTATATGACATAGAGTGCCTTGCGAAATGCACGGTAAAAGCAGACAGGTGCTTTATTTATGAAGGGGAAGAGTAGATGGCGGAGAAAAAGAAGAAAGAGCCAAATGAGAAAAAAGAGTACAGAAGTTTTCTGTATATGCTGCCGGTGGAGGCAGGCGCAGGAAAGCTGGCGGAGGCGCTGCCGTTTCTGGAAAGAAAGTCCGTGGAAATCTGGACGGCAATCAATTTGCTGGAAATTACGCTGGCAGGCGCCACCCTGACCTTTGAGGATATGATGCCGGAGCTCTGCGGGAAAGAGGATGAACAGCTTTTGGCTGATATGGGAGTGAAGCAGGTGTATGCCTGCGACTATGAAGCGAAGGATGCGAAAGAAGTGCAGGCGATAATGAAAGCCCTGATAGAAAGTTTCGGCGGTTTTCTCGCGTCGGACACTGCGGACTTTAAGCCTTTTCTGGAAGCAGGAGAGCTGTGATGAATAAACCCAATTATCAGAAGGAACTGGATAAAATACTGGATAGGATTGCGGAAGAAAAAGCAGCGGGACAGGACGCACCCACGCTTTTACTGCACAGCTGCTGTGCGCCCTGCTCCAGTTACGTCTTAAAATACCTGCGGGAATATTTCAGGATTACGGTGTTTTACTACAATCCCAATATTTCCGAAGACACGGAATACAAAAAAAGGGCGGAGGAGCAGAAAAAGCTGATTGCCCTTTATAATGGGCAGGTAGAAGCAGGAGCCTGCGGGTATCGGATAGAAACCGTTACGGGGGATTATGAGCCGGAGGTGTTTTTTGAACTGGCAGCCCCTTATAAGGACTGTCCGGAAGGCGGGGAAAGGTGTTTCCTTTGTTATGAAATGCGCCTGCAAAAGACCGCAAGGAAAGCAAAGGAAGAAGGCTTTGACTATTTTGCCACCACGCTTACCATCAGCCCGCTGAAAAATGCGGAAAAGCTGAATGAAATCGGGTACAGGCTTTCTTCTGAACTGGGGATAGCATGGCTGCCCTCCGACTTTAAGAAGAAGGAAGGGTATAAGCAGTCGATAGAGCTGTCCGCGGAGTATGGGCTGTACCGGCAGGACTACTGCGGATGCGTGTACTCGTATCTGGAAAGACACAAGCAGAAAGGGACGCCGTAAAATATGGCAATCGGAATCAGGAAAGGAGTATGTTGATATGAAAAAGTTTTTGGATTTGATTTCGGAGGAAGTGCAGAAAGGTTTCGAGAGGGCAGGTTATGCACCGGAGCTTGGCAGGGTGACGGTTTCCAACAGGCCGGATTTATGCGAATATCAGTGTAACGGCGCCATGGCAGGTGCGAAACAGTACAAAAAAGCGCCCGTCATGATTGCAAATGAAGTGGCGGAAGCGCTTGCAGGCAGCGAAGTTTTTGCAAAGGTCAGCGCGGTGGCTCCCGGTTTCCTCAACCTGGATGTGAGGGAAGCCTTCCTGACTTCTTATTTAAAGGGGATGGAAGCCCATGCAAAGTTCGGGCTGGAAGCGCCCGAGGTTCCCGAAAAGGTGATTATTGATTACGGCGGAGCCAATATTGCAAAGCCTTTGCATGTAGGTCACATCCGTTCTGCCGTGATTGGGGAGAGTGTGAAGCGCATATTGCGTTACTGCGGGCATGAGGTAATCGGGGATGTGCATCTGGGCGACTGGGGACAGCCGATGGGACTTGTCATCACAGAACTGAAGGAGCGCAAACCGGATTTAATCTATTTTGATGAAAGCTATACGGGCGAGTATCCAAAGGAAGCGCCCTTTACCATATCCGAGTTGGAGGAGCTGTATCCCACGGCCAGCAAAAAGAGCAAGGAAGACGAGGCATACAAAGCAAGGGCGATGGAGGTAACCTACAAGATGCAGAGCGGCGTCAGGGGATACCGAGCCGTCTGGAAGCATATTTTGGAGGTATCCGTTGCGGATTTGCGGAAAAACTATGCCAGCCTGAACGTGGATTTTGATTTGTGGAAAGGAGAATCGGACGTACACGATTTGATTCCCGACATGGTGGCCTATATGAAGGAAGAAGGCTATGCCCATGAAAGCGAGGGGGCGTTGGTGGTGGACGTGAAAGAGGACACCGACACGAAGGAAATTCCTCCCTGCATGATTTTAAAATCAGACGGGGCAGCCCTGTACAATACCACCGATTTGGCAACCATCTTAGAGCGTATGAACACCATGCATCCCGACAGGATAATTTATCTGACGGACAAGAGACAGGAGCTTTATTTTGAGCAGGTGTTCCGTTGTGCAAGGAAGACAAAGCTGGTAACGCCCAAAACAAAGCTGGACTGGATTGGGTTCGGCACCATGAACGGCAAGGACGGAAAGCCGTTTAAGACCCGCGACGGCGGCGTGATGCGTCTGGATTTGCTGGTGAAGGAAACCACCGATGAAATGTACCGCAAGATTACGGAAAACAGGGAAATGCCCGAAGAGGAGGCAAAAAAGACCGCAAAGCTGATTGCACTTTCCGCGTTGAAGTACGGGGATTTGTCCAATCAGGCTTCCAAGGACTATGTATTTGACATTGAGCGGTTTACCTCTTTTGAAGGGGATACGGGACCTTATATCCTTTATACCATTGTGCGCATCAAGTCCATACTGGCCAGGTTCAGGGAGCAGGGCGGCTCCCTTGCGGAGTTGGAGTTAAAGGATGCCGGAAGCGCGTCGGAAAAAGCGCTGGCAATGCAGCTTACCGCCTTCAATGCCGCCATGGAAGGCGCCTGTGCGGAGATTGCCCCCCACAGGATATGCGCTTATATCTATGATTTGGCAAACGCTTTTAACCGTTTTTACCACGAGACCAAGATACTGGCGGAGGAGGATGCCGGAAAGAAGGAAGGCCTTCTGGCGCTTCTGGTGCTGACAAGGGATGTGCTGGAAACCTGCATTGATGTGCTGGGATTTGGCGCGCCGGAGAGGATGTAATATATTACATTTTTTTTCAAAAGCTATTGACAAATTCTTTCATTTTGGATACAATAGCAAAGTCGGTTGTATATGGGGTCTTAGCTCAGCTGGGAGAGCATCTGCCTTACAAGCAGAGGGTCAT
>ERZ777011.1200-NODE-1200-length-29868-cov-3.373931_pt1 | contig 29868 bp, 24 predicted proteins | sample MGYA00374964_ERZ777011 | MGnify/ENA primary metagenome ERZ777011 (study PRJEB29310, sample SAMD00008975) | mouse gut metagenome | study: EMG produced TPA metagenomics assembly of the Metagenome analysis of fecal microbiota from mouse which was promoted... | reverse complement strand
CGCCTGATAATGATCGATGCCAAATTCCTCCACATCCATGCCAATACGCGGCCGTCCGATCAGGAAACCGCTGCAGTGCTTAAACCATCCGGCGTGATCCATCTGCCACATGGCGCGTCTGATGCTCATCAGGTTCAGATCGCACGCCTCCAGGAACCAGAGAATCCCGTCTTCTTTATACCGCTCCGTAAACTCCATCACTTTATCGTATTTCGTTCCCAGGAAATTAACCATGCAGTCGACACAGCCGCCCAGCAGTCTGCCGGAGAAACTGATTTCTATATCCGCCGCTCCCCGCACGTGTGCCGGCTGACCGTCACACACTCCGGTACTCTGTATGTTTCCCGGCTGACTTTCGCTCATTGCGGTACTCTGCGCTCTCCCCGACAGACTCTCGATATTCGTTCTTCCGTCCGGCATAATATATTTAATAACAGTTGTTTCCGTAAGATTATAGGGTGCGTACGGGTGCTCCTCATCCTTTAACGACTCTCGCTCCCACATATCATAGCCCGTCATCGTCAGCTTCTGCCCCTGTAATAACGCCATCGCATCTTCCAGTGACCTGTGCCATGGTTCCATGCCGAAAGACGAGGCACACGGTCCGTACACAGACGCCGTATCGCACAGCGTCGCCAGCAGGAACGTCATATTCGTGTTGTCCGAATATCCCATATACCACTTCGGCGCCGCGCTCCTGATCCTCTCAAAATCAACGTAATCTAACGTCTCACACATCAATTCTCCGCCGCCGCAGGATATGATACAGTCATTCGTCTCACTGCAGTAATATTCCGTCAGTTCCGCACCACATTTGTCCGGTGCATTGCTGATCCCGACACCCTGCTCCACATAGCAGTTGGGTCCAAACTCCAAAGAAAATCCCTGCTTCCTCCACCGTTCCTGCGCACTCAGAAATCCGCTCCTGTAAGGTTCTGTCGCGCACCCGAAAGATGGCGCTACAAAGGCTATTGTTCCGTTTTGCTGTAAAAATTCAGGATATCGCATGTTATTCCCCTCCTGCTGTTATATACTTCCTATTGTACGTTTATAGTGTACCATTTACGCCTTTTACTGTAAATCAAAAGTATGAATACAAAAACTATGGCAACAGTGCCGCGGCGCGAAGCTGCGCATCCCCTTTGTTTCATAGAAGGCACTTTCCTATGAAACAAAAAACAGACGGAAGTTCTTCTGTCAATCTCTCAACAGAAAACTCCCGTCTTTTGTTACTGAATCCTCTCCTGTTTATCTTTCACCCGTCTCTTACTTTTCTATTAATTGTCCCCTGCTTTTCTTTTTCTTTCGTTTTTCTATGGTTTCTTCTTAATTTTTACCGGCTTCTTCCTCTCTTTTGCCGGTTTTTCTCTTGTTTTTCCTACTTCCGCACTGCTGCCAGCTGTCCGTCCCGCAGCACGATCTGAATCGTATCCTTCGCCGCCACCTGATCTGCCAGAATCAGCTTCGCGGATAAGGTTTCCACATATTTCTGGATATATCTCTTTAACGGTCTTGCGCCGTAAACCGGATCGTAAGCATTGTCCGCGATAAACTGTGCCGCCTCCGGCGTCAGTTCGATCTGCAGTTCCCGATCCGCGAGCCGCCTGTTCAGATCGTCTATGATCAGCCGGATAATCCCTCCGATGTTATCCCGGGTGAGCGGCTTAAAGAGGATCGTCTCGTCCAGTCTGTTCAAAAACTCCGGCCGGAAATGATTCCGCAGATCACCCATGACCATTTCTTCCGCCTCCGGCGTAATCGCACCACCGGCATCAATACCGTCCAGCAGGTAATTTGCACCGATGTTTGAGGTCATGATCAGAATCGTATTCTTGAAATCCACAGTCCTGCCCTGAGAATCCGTGATCCGTCCGTCATCCAGCACCTGCAAAAGCACATTGAATACGTCCGGATGTGCTTTTTCAATTTCATCAAAAAGTACTACCGAGTACGGCTTTCTTCTGACTGCTTCGGTCAACTGCCCGCCTTCCTCGTATCCCACATATCCCGGAGGCGCCCCGATCAGTCTGGAAACCGAGTACTTCTCCATATATTCACTCATGTCGATGCGAACCATGTTCGTCTCATCGTCAAACAGGGATGCCGCCAGCGCCTTGGCAAGCTCTGTCTTACCCACACCGGTGGGCCCTAAGAATAAGAAGGAACCGATCGGCTTCGTCGGGTCTTTGATACCCGCCTTGGAACGGATGATGGCTTCCGTCACCTTCGTTACGCCCTCGTCCTGACCGATCACCCGCTTGTGCAGTTCATCGTCCAGATGCAGCGTCTTATTCCGCTCGCTCTCCGTCAGCTTCGATACCGGGATTCCCGTCCATCTGGAAATGATCTTCGCAATCTCCTCATCGCTTACACTCTCATGCACAAGCGACAAATCTTCCTTGCTGACTTTATCCTCCTCGATCTCCAGCTGCTGTTTTAAGGACGGCAGCCTGCCGTAACTTAATTCCGCCGCTTTCTCATAATCCCCGTCCCGCTGGGCAATCTGAATCTGGCTGTTGACCTCGTCGATCTCCTCACGGATCTTAGACAGCTTCTCCACGGAAGCCTTCTCATTCTCCCACTGCGCCATGCGGTTTTTCAGTTCTTCTTTTAATTCTGCCAGTTCTCTTTGCAGGTTGGCCAGACGTTCTCTGCTCAGATTATCGTCCTCTTTTTTCAGCGCGGTCTCTTCGATCTCTAACTGCATAACCTTACGCTGCAGTTCATCCAGTTCCGTGGGCATGGAATCCAGTTCCGTCTTAATCAGCGCACACGCCTCGTCCACCAGGTCGATCGCCTTGTCCGGCAGGAATCTGTCGGAAATATACCGGTTGGACAGCACCGCTGCGCTGACCAGCGCATTGTCCATGATCTTCACGCCGTGAAATACCTCATACCGCTCTTTTAAGCCGCGCAGGATGGAAATCGTGTCTTCCACCGTCGGCTCCTCCACCATGACAGGCTGAAAACGCCGCTCAAGGGCCGCATCCTTCTCAATATACTGGCGGTACTCGTCCAGTGTGGTTGCGCCGATACAGTGCAGTTCGCCCCTGGCAAGCATAGGTTTGAGCATATTGCCCGCGTCCATGGCGCCGTCCGTCTTGCCCGCACCCACGATCGTGTGCAGTTCATCTATGAAAAGAATGATCTGTCCGTCGCTGTTCTTCACATCATCCAGCACCGCCTTCAGACGTTCCTCAAACTCGCCGCGGTATTTCGCGCCGGCAACCAGCGCGCCCATATCCAGCGCGAAAATCTTCTTGTCTTTGAGCCCCTCCGGCACGTCTCCTCTGACGATACGCTGCGCAAGTCCTTCCGCCACCGCGGTTTTACCGACACCGGGCTCGCCGATGAGCACCGGATTGTTTTTCGTCTTGCGGGACAGGATACGGATCACGTTGCGGATCTCATTGTCTCTGCCGATGACCGGATCAAGCTTCTGGCTTCTGGCTTTTTCCACCAGATCCTGTCCGTACTTCTCCAGCGTGTCATAAGTCGCCTCCGGATTGTCGGAAGTTACCCTCTGGTTCCCCCGCACCGTAGACAAAGCCTGCAGGAAACGTTCCTTCGTAATGCCGAACTCCCGGAAGATCTCCTTGATCTCCCTGTTCGGGTGCTTTAACATCGCCAGGAATAAGTGTTCTACGGACACATACTCGTCACCCAGCGCTTTGGCTTCATCCTCCGCCCCGATCAGCGCTTTATTCAGGTCCTGTCCGATATAGATCTGCCCGCCCTGCACCTTCGTCCGCTTACGCAGTCCCTGCTCCACACGATTAACGAAGTACTCCTTCTGTATCTCCATTTTTTCAATTAATTTCAGGATCAGACTGTCATCAATGGTGAGCAGACTGTAGAGCAGATGCTCCTGCTCAATCTCCTGATTGCCGTATTCATATGCCAGTTTCTCGCACTGTTCTACCGATTGTATTGATTTCTGGGTAAATTTTGTTAAGTTCATAACAGCCTCCCTTTCCGTCAAATCTGTTCTACTGATACTATCACAATACAGCGGATTGTTAGCACTGTCAAGAGGTGAGTGCTAATAAATTTATTAAAATTTTGCAAACTCAGTGTTTATGCGGGTTTGCAAGTCCTAAAATCGAAATACCTCTGGAATAAAAACAAAAAACATGATACGATCCTGTTGTAACACTTATATCAACTGCTTATATCATGTAATCGAGGAGACCTATGGACCGGAATAAAGACTATACTCTGGAATGTTGTGTAGACAGTGTGGAATCGGCCGTGGCCGCGGCTGAGGGCGGCGCAGACCGTCTGGAATTATGTGCGGCACTAATCATTGGCGGCACTTCACCGGGTATCGCCTTGTTTGAGCAGGTCCGAAAGTCCTGCGATCTGCCGGTTCGTGTACTCCTGCGGCCCCGCTTCGGAGATTTTCTTTATACGGATCATGAATTTGAGATCATCAGACGGGAAGTCGAACTTTTTAAAAATGCAGGCGCCGACGGCGTGGTGATCGGCTGTCTCGCACCGGATGGCAGTCTCGACATGACACAGATGTCAAGGCTGATTGAAACCGCCGGTACGTTAAAGATAACGCTCCACCGCGCATTCGACGTATGTGCCGATCCCGTACAAGCTTACAAACAGGCCGCCGAACTGGGAATCGATACTATCCTGACGTCCGGGCAGGAAAAAGACTGCCTGACCGGTATGCCCCTCTTGAACAAGTTATGTAAACTACAAAAGAAAATAAACGGTCCAGAAATCATGGCCGGCGCAGGCGTAAATCCGGAAGTAATCCGCAAGTTTCTTGCGGATACGGAAATAACGAGTTATCATCTTTCTGGTAAAAAAATCATAGACAGCGGCATGCAGTACCGTAAAGAGGGAGTGCCCATGGGGCTGCCTTCCATGAGTGAATATGCTATTTACAGAACCGACCGCGCCATCGTGGCGGAAGCTAAAAATGTATTGATGGCACTACAGATATCATAAAAGCCAATAATCTCCTGTAAAACACAAGGATTGAGAAATCCAAAAAGGTTGAATCTTCTAACTCCAGTACAAAAGCAGTTTCCCCTCCGCCTCTTCCTCTGAGAGAAAATACTTTTCCATCAGTTTCCTCTTCGCCAAATTCCTCGAAACATTCGTCTCCTGCATGATCTCGATGCTGCAACGCAGCCCTTCTTCCCGGCCCTCGCTGCGCAATGTCCTTTCATACTTCTCTGCATCAAACTCTTCCAATAGCATTCCCAATACCTCCGCACGGTTCTTCAACAGGAATTCTTTTAAAATTCCATTTTCGATACAATACTCTATCGCCCTGCTCAAAGCGATCTGTATATCTTTTGTCTCAAGCATGTAATCCCGTGTTATGTCCACAAGCTTTGAATATTCTTCTAAAACTTTGCACTTTTCCATCAGCCGCTCATTATGTCCATAGTTGATGTTCAGCATCCGTACGGTCAGTTCCACATCCGCACGCGCCCTCCTGTTCTCAAAAGCGTCTGACAGCCTGAGCGTACACTCCTCCGGCATCTCCTTCGTACCATTATAGAAGACAACGCATTGCGGTGTCGGTAGGCTGATCTGCCCAGTTCCATACAAGCTTCTCTCCGCCTGCTCTATCACCGTCTGGTATTCCTGCGCGAGATAAATCAGAAAACGCACCGGCAGGTTCGGGCTGTATGTGCTCTGATGCTCATACATGCTCATCGTGCCGGACAGGATGTAGGCCAGATCGTTCTTCATCACGACATACACCGCGCTTTCGATCGTCACGATCTCAAGCTGCCACGGGTCACGGTAATCCGTCCCATTCAGCGCATTATACAGTTCCAGAAGCGCATCCCTATCCTTCTCGAACAGATAACGGAATAGCCTGTCCTTCACATCCCGTTGCATCCGCTTCTGGTCTGGCTGTCGGTTGACATTTTTCTGCGTCCTGTTCTTTCGTTTCTTTTGCTTTGGCATAGTCACCCTCCTTATATGCGGCAGGGCATGTCATCGCATCCAACGCCCGTTCGTCTTATCTCCTGCCGTTTTTCTGTTGTGCTCAAAGTGAAAAATCTGACAGAAGTTGTCTTGAACGTGCAGAACGCACACCTGTTAGAATTCCTTTGATGGATTTATTCTAGTGGATTTACATCCTAATGTCAATAGTGTCCGAGGAAAAATTTAAACGTTTTTTCGTTTGTTTCAAAGTGTTTGATTTCTATGCAGTAACTCTGTTATAAGCACTCTCGCAGCCACCGTCCTTGCATTTAAGCCTAAAACATCAATGAACGCTCCCAATCAGATATGCACCAGCCTCGCCCGCCGGCAATCCGGCACACCATTTCCCCCGTATTCAACTGCCACTGAGTTTAAATGAAACAGGCTCGCGGCATCTCTGTTTGTCTGACAGTCCGCTTCTGTCGTAATCCCTTGCGGATAGGTCACCCGCGTGGACGGCATTTCACCGGGTATCGCCTTGTCTGAACAGGTCAGAAAGTCCTGCGCTCTGCCGGTTCTTGTACTCCTACTGCCCCGCATGTCCTATAAACAACCTCAATTTCGTACGCGAAAAAATCTCGGAGATTCCTGTCATAATAATGACAGATATCATAAAGACCAATATCTCCTGTAAAACATAATGATTTGGAAATCCAAAATTCTGCACTATTTCCATCATTTTCTCACCAACCATAATCGTCAGATGATTCGTACAGACAAACACAATAGAGTTCTTCCCGATATAACACAAGATTTTTGATAAAAAATTCATTCTTTTATAAATAAAAACAGAAACGCATAGATAGACCCATGTCCCCACTATGGCATTTATATATGTTAATGGCAAAAATGCCCACTCTCCTGTTCTCATATTCACATCACCATTCAAATAGATCAGTAACATATTAGCAGTGGCAATGCACAAAAACAGAATGGCTTTATACACAGCTGTCCATTTCGTCTTCAAATTATCTGCATATTCCTTAACGCATATTCCTATCACAAACAAGCCGCTTGCTGATAGCGCTGCCCAAAAATACCCCCCCCCGATATCAAAAAGCAGTCTTGCAGTCATACACCCTGTCAGGGTAAGCATGCTAACAATGTATATCTTAGATGTAGTCTTGGGGATTATCCGGTCAATCAACACAAATATAATATATACGATAAACAATGTTGGTAAAAACCACAACGCCGACTCAATCACCAGACCCTCTGTTCCATTCAAAAGTAATGACCAAAGCGGCCCAAAAGCACTCTGATCTTCTCTTCTAAATCTCATCATCCATAAAAGGCAATACCCGATTCCAAACGATAAATACGGAATCAGGAGACTCTTTGCTTTCCTGCTGACCGCCATATATATGGAAGCCGGTCTTCTATACAAATATCCGGATATCATGAAAAAAAGCGGCATATGAAAACCAAATATGTAATAATTAAATGTCTTACTGAAATGCATATGCCCCAGCACCATAAAAAGTATCCCGATGCCCCCGTTTCATTTTCACGTATTCCTTATTTCAATCATCTTACGCAGCAGGCAGGTTATCTTTTTTCTTTTATAAATAATCAATATGAAAAGCCCCGCAATAATACTATATCGCAAGAAAACACACTTATATGTAAACAGCAGTATAAATCCAGACAGCATAAAAGAAACCGTAATCGTCAATAATATTTTTACATTATAAGGCCTTATACCGCCACAATACTCGTCACATACCTTATTCATGAAAAAGAAATGACCGATATCATAGATTATATAACAGGCAAGCGTCGTATATCCTGCTGCCTGATAGCCAAACAGCCTGATAAATATATAATTTAATACAATATTTACAGCAGCCCCTGTCACACTGGCAGTCATGATAAACCTTGTTTTCTCATAATAGAAGGCAAACTTTGCAAACAAATCATAACTGTACATAAAATACACACTCATGGCAACCGGCGGTATCACCCATATCGCATCATGGTAAGTTTCTGGTGCGAATATGGCAACCGCCTCAGGTGCAAAAGCGATCAGCAGAATATTGACCGCCGCAATAAGAACGAGTGTGATATATGCTGCCGAAGCAATGTCCTGAATCCTCTTTGCTTTTATCTTTTTATAGATCCACGGACTGAGCGTCTGCAGTAAGGCCGTATTAAAAAGCGTCATGATCAGGGACACCGAATAGGCAAGACTGTATACTCCCGCATCGTCCGCACCCGTCATGCGTTCGATCATGATCCTGTCTGCATTATTAAGGACAGTCTGAGAAAGATAATGAGGGATAAGCGGCAGATTAAATAATAATGCATGTGTCCAGAATTTAGCACTGTAGAACTTCTTTCCACCCAGCATCTGGGCGCAGAACAGCGCAGAATATCCGATCAGTTCCACCAATGCCAGTCCCAGAATGCGTGCTGTCACTTTATCCTGTGCATGAATCACAAAAAAAACACCCGCCGCAGGCTTTGCTATTGATACGGCAAGCGTGATAAAAACCAACATTTTATATTTATAATGCACCCTCTGGGCAACTGCCCAGAACCCGAATGCAGCAGTCGCCCAGATCATAACCAGCATAGAAAGCATCTGTACCGTGGTTAATGAAAACAAATCATTCCAAAAATCACGGAACAAGAAATAAATGACTGTCCATCCGGCAACCAGTGTTATGGATAAACCCTGAAGCGAAGAGGAAAATTCCTTTTCCTCTTCCTCAAATTTCACCAGTCCCTGTCCGTACACCCCGTATGACAGGTTTAACGATACAAATATCCCGACAATTCCAAGCCATGAATTGAAGACATTATATCTGCCGTATTCTGCCGTGGAAAGCAGTCTTGTAAAGATCGGGGTCGTAATTACTGATATCCCCTTTTGTAAAAAAGCGCATATCAGAAACCAGAATGAAGCCTTCAGTTGAACCGGAAGGCTTTGGTATTTTTTTATCAGATTTTGACCGTCTGTACACAATTTAATACCCTCACATCTTTATTTCCTTCAATCACACAGAAGTTTCCCTCTGCATCCTTGATAATATCCCATCCGACATAACGCATACCGGGAATTTTCCCGGCAAGTTCACAGACAAAATTCTTATAGCCGCTCCAGTCCGGAATCTGATATCCTATGATCTGCTTACCGGTGTCAGGGTGCAGGATATTTAACCCTGAACCAGTAATAATCCCTGCAGCAGCGGCGAATCTTAACGAAATTCTACTCATATTATCTTTCCTCACACAAATCCAAAAACTTCTCAAGACACCACACAAGCCATTTCTGATCCCCTGTCATGTGGTCAGTACAATGGGGAATAAATTCCTGTCGCACAGGACCGTTCCAGGACTGAAACCATTCATTCATAGGCCGCGGCATCGGCGTTTTCTTCGGCACAGACCAGCCTGGATACAATCTATTGAAGACTTCACGAACCAGATACTTATTTTCACCGCTCCGTATTCGAGCATAATTCAATGGTTCTGCCAGATAAGTCTCCGCATACGGATAAATTCCTGAAGTTCCCGCAGTCTCTAAAGCCGATACATAGGAATTAAGTGATTCCTTATAAAAAAATCCTGACATAAATTTATGTACATCAACATAACCGTCTATAAGACAACAAAAATACGGTTCAAGTATTAATTCGGCCTCTCTCAAAACATGATAAGGCTTCACATATGTATATCTGTCTATGAACTCACCTATCAGCCAATCTTTTGACAATAATCCATTCAAACCACCATATAAGGCATCTGCCGTTTCGCCAAATATGAATCCATCCATGCCCTCTTCCTTAGCCCGCAAAGCTGCCTTATAAATCTGGACTTCTATCGAATGGACCGGCATTCCCTTATGCCGCATCAATAACGGTGCATACTTCTCGAAATCTTCCCAGTATATCTCAACAACCCTATGCTCCAGTCCGCACGCTCTGGCATATTCAGCCGCCGCCTTCGTCTCATCCACCACTTCAATGCCCGGCACAACACACTTGAACGTGTATGCAACCGAACCTCTGGGCATAAATTTTGCCAGAATCGCAGAATCAATTCCCCCACTCAGGGCTAAAGCCATTTTGCCGTCCGCCGCCGCCCGTTCTACCCGTGTCCTCAGATATTCTTCCAGCTGCGTGCTGTCATGAATCCCCTTCCTCTGCGTAAATCCATTAAGCAGTCTGGGAGTTATCCCTTCCTTAAAACATTTCTCACTATCCGCAATCGTGCGGAACATCAGAAATGAACTCATGCAATACTTCTTATCAGCCTCCATTGTTCTCCTCTCCTTATAAGCCGTTTACTTGACATCCATCAGGTCATTCTCCCTGACCGCCTGTAACGCTTTTCTGATCTGTGTTGATGACATCCCCTGTGTATAAGGGAAATAAATGATCTGGATATTTGCCTCATTAAACTCTCTTTCATACTCCCGCCATTTGTCAGTCGCGTACCAGTCATCTCCGACGAAGAGAAAATCCGCCCCCAGCTTTTTACAGGCAGCCAGCTTGTCCATGTCATACTGTGGGACTGCGGCATCTACATATTTGCAGCTTCTGACAATTTCAATGCGGTCTTCAAACGGGATCATCGCTTTCTTCCCCTTATAGCTGACCAGTTCGTCCACCGTTATCCCGACAATCAGTTTGTCGCACATTCCTTTTGCATTTTTAAGAAGATTCAGATGGCCTATATGAAAAAGGTCGTAAACTCCTGTAGTATAGCCGATCGTCATAGTTACTTTCTCCTTCAGTAGTAATCTCATTCCATTTTTATTGTATAAACCTACAATATGTCAATTAGGCATTTCCTGCTGATAGACTTTGTACGATTGATATAAATCTATAATTGCACCATTTCCATGATTTGTTCTCTGATCCTCCGGAGGTAACTGCATATAATCACCAAACTGCTTTATTAAATATTCATTCCAGTTACACGGACATCTCATTTTAATGTTTTCAAACGGCAATTCAACATAATGATCAAACCATGCTTTTTCAAAAATCAAATCTTTTTCCCGTATTTTCGTAGACCAGAGATACCCTGTATATCTGGCAGCGTCAAAATCATATTTCTCTACAAGCTTTTTCCATATTTTTATGTAAAAATCGTAATGAACCATACAATTAACCGGTCTCATAGTAATCCACAACATTTTCCCTGCAACACTCCAGCGCTTGCTATAAGCCAGCTGCCTCTTGTAATTTAATTTCAATAACATGACTACTATAGAAATAAACAGCTTCTTTTTCACTTTGTTTTCCGGTATCCCGTATAGCGGCATTATATCAACAAATATTCCTGAATATTCTTCCTTGTATTCTTTCATATGGCTTTCTATAAACGTTGTATTGACATCATGAACCTTCGCACATAAAAAGCCTCTGTGTTCCGTTGATTCCAATGTTATTAATGCAAGACTTTCAGGCAATTCTTTTTGGGCAGCCACCATAAATTTTTTAAAATCTTTATCCGGCATAGCAATGTCTATATCATCATCCCATGAAATAAATCCCTTATGCCTCACCGCGCCTAAGCAAGTTCCGCCTATCGCGTAATAGCGCAGATTATGTTTTACACAAACTTTATCTATTTCTATAAATATATCTAATATTTTCTGCTGAATTTCATTCATGCTATATCTATCTCCCTTTAAATCGAAGCTCCAAAATATTAGAACCGCAAATACGAATCTATTGCCCCGTGCACTCGTAATTAAAATGGATAATGTGCACGCATTTATGTCTATTGCACGCTTTCATTAATGATATGTCCATAATATGTATCATCGGCCTCTTCCGGCAGATCCAGCTTATATGTCAATTTATGAATTGTACCAAGTCTACGTATTTCATCCCAATACGCTTCATCATATTTATCAGGCAATACATTTCCCAGCATCAACGGAACTGCATTTGGAATCTTTGGCATTCTGTTCCAGTCCTCCGGATACTTTTCTATAGCCATCGCCATCAAAATAAATGTTATAAAATAATCTTTTATTTTTCCTTCTTTTCTTAAAAACTCATAATACAGATGCTTTGTAGCCAGTAATATACGATTATTTCTATTTGACTTGATAAACCAGTTTTCGCCCTTTTTTGTAATATCACATTTTTCTGTTTGAAATATAAAAAAGGAGGATTGCTCAATATAATCCGGGATATTTCCACTCAATAAAACTGTAGCGTCTATCCAGATACCACCATATTTTGTTAATAACTCCAGTCTCACAGCATCAGAAAAATGAGCGCTGCTTATTATGCCTTTTTTCCATTTCGCATATATATATTGAGGCATTGTAATATAGGTAGATAAATTGTCTTCTGTAATTAAGTGAATCGTTTTCTTATCAAGCCAGTATTGGACTGATTCAAAACATTTCTGCACAATGGCAGGCGCATTCTCTATCCCCTGAAGCCAGCATACCCAGACATCTTCGTTATTGTCTTCACATTTTTTGTCGCTGTAATTCATCTTCTCCAGCTCTTTATGATATTTTCTTCTAACATAACCGCTAACTTTATTACGCACCTCCAAGAACAAAAGGACATCATTGGAATAGCCCATTTTTTGAAATAAAAAGCACACCATTTTATAGAATGTATTTCCATAATATCGGGCTCTTTTAACCTGTTCTGTAAAATTTTTGATTCGCTTCAAATATTCCCTCATCAGATTAGGATATCTTCTCCATTATTTCCGGTGTAAATTCAATCTTTAACAATAAAACTACCAGTACAATGCTTACCATGGGTGAAAACATCATATGACCTGAGAAAAAAGAGGCCCCGTACACCAGACAAATTCCTATAATATATAGAATCTGTTTGGTCCGCATTATCTTTTTAATGTACTTTATGTAAAAACGCGCTATGATAATTGAAACGATCAAACCAAACCTTATAAATAAATCAAGCAAATCCATTTCAATCAACACACGTAATTCATTCTCTGCCATATTCGGCCCTATTCCCCAAAATAATTTACGAATAACATTTTCACTATATACAGATTCCCGCGCATGGATGATCTGCAATTCACGTCCCGATAAAAGAAAATTTATAATGCCGGTAGATTTTACATTATACTTCCATATCAATGTATTTATATTCTGTGTAACTAACGTTACATTATTAATTACATACCATAAGCCTAAAAGTATAGCGGGTGTAATCAGAATAAAATTTAATAACTTCTTATTTATATTTTGTTCTGAATATAAAGCAACGACTATGAAAATCGCCAACGAAATATAAACGGATTTTGTACCGAGATAAAGAACGCTTATCATACCTAATAAAATATTAAATAAGTCCGTCCTGCTCCTGCTGTTCTTATATTTTTCAATTTCCAATGCTAAAATAATGATCATTACAATACTGATTTCATTTCCGGAAAAATAAAAACCTTTACTGCCCACTCCACCTGCATATGTAGAATACCCAATATTAAAAAGTTTAGGAACAGTCAAAGAGATCGGGAAAAACCAGCAATAAAAATCTGTAATTTTATTTATAGACGTTATAATATTCTTGTCATAAACTGACAGTACTCTAACAGCCATTACAATAACCATTGGTGTTAATAATTTTATAAGTGTAGAAATATTATAACCTGCCCCGCCGGGACTGTTTAATTCAAACACAACAAGTTGTACTACTAAGAAAAACAGCATACAAATAATTTGAATTATTTTTTGAATCGTTGTAATTTTAATTGCTATAGCCAGACATAATAGAAATATAATCGTTTTAAATATTATGCTGATATTCGAGTTTTTCCCGGTCAGCAGCAGATAACCGTTAATGTTATCTGCTACCGGACTTAAAACGAGCAGCCACATTAAAATTGTGCTATACCTTATTTTCATTTCTACTCACCATTTCAGTTACCAGTCATCCAGTCTCCGTTTTATAAACCTGCTTCCTTATTCATCACTCTAACAATTTTCTATATTGCATTCCGATATATTCATGATATCGCTGTAAATAATCGTATCTTTTTTGTTTTTTATGTAAATTTACTAATGCCTCAGGTACATTATCTACTCCGCTCAAATGGATATTATACCGCTCCAGACTTTTCGGAAAAATCAATTCTAACCCAAGGCATTTAGCTTCCCATAACACCATACCCTGTCCTTCATATCTGGATTCAAGGCAAAACGCATCCATTTGATTCATAATTGCAAATGGGTTCTTCCGGTTACCTAAAAAAAACACAATATCAGATAATCCATGTTCAGCCACCCACTTTCTGTAATAGTTGTAATCAGGTCCATCCCCAATAATATAACAGCGCAAATCCGCTCTTTTAAAATGGGCTTCATATATATCTTTTAATAAAAAATCGTAGCCTTTTTGGACACATATTTTCCCCATACAGACAATATTACATTTTGAGGCATCTACACACACATCTGTTTGCTCATGGCATTTATCCAAAATCTGTCTGACGTTTATTATGTTCGGGATAACTGTTATCTTAGATTTTTTACATCCGCTGCACCTTCTGAAAGGTTCTACAATTCCTTCTGATACTGCTGCAAATTCATCATATAATTTATATTTTCCTTTAAAAAAGAAATAAAGAATACGATATTTACGTTCAAAATGCAATTTCTGCTCTATATCATTATGAATCCACATAACCTTTTTTGCTTTTTTCATTCTGGTGGTACAATATGCACATTCCTGACGATAACTGTCAAAATCGAATACATACTCATATTTCTCTTCTATATCCGGATAAAATCTCATGTGTCTGATAATCCAAAACGGAATAAAACGAAACCAATATGGAAACGGGTCAAGATAATATAAATGGATATTTTTTCTTAAACTGCTGATATCATAAAAGACATTCCTCGAAAATAAATATACATCCACATCATAATTCTCCAAAATCGGGCTCTCCAGAAGATTAATCAGGGAGCGTTGTATTCCGCCAACTTTTAGATCAGCCTGAAAAATAGCTATTTTCTTCATTTCACGTCTCCCTTTACACAACTTAACGAATGTACTTAAAAAATTTGAAGGAAATCAATATCCTTTGTGCTCTTGCTATACTCACTTCTTGAAAAAACCGGTAAAAACCTTCCAATCCAATCTTACTGATCCATTTAGGTGCTCTTTTAATACTTCCTGATACAAAATCAACCGTTCCGCCACTGCCGATAACATATCGCACCTTACACGCTTCCAGAAAGTCCAGATTATCCTCAATAAAATACTCTTGTTTACCGGCTCCGAATCCCACGAACAAAATATCCGGTTTAAATTCCTTTATTCTACTTTGACATTCTTCTGTAAATCTGTCCGTAAAAGGATAGTTCTCAAATTCAGGAGAAAATCCTGCCACTTGAATAGAATATTTCTTCTCCACATTTTCTACAGCATTTTGAACCGATTTTTCCCTGCCTCCTAAAAAGAATATCTTCAAATCGTTTTCTTTTGCATAATCACAAAAATCATAGACTATATCACTACCAGAAAGTTTAACAACATCTCTGAAATCAGGATCTAATATCTTTGCAACCTTTAACGGGATTTCTCCATCCAGCGTTACATAATTTCTATTAATAAAATTCAGGAGCCTTGGATTTTCATTTGCAAGCACAATAATTTGTGCATTTAACGTAATAATACATTTTATTTTTCCGTTTAAGTTTTGTAATAATTCCTCTTTATTTTTTAAATTAATATTTATATTACAGAATTTCATATCGGAAATACCCTACCTGACAAAATATCCATTCCCATCACACCATCATATTCCTGTTATTCAGTTCCACCTGCATCAGATTCACTGCTTCCTCGCTGAACCCTTCCGTGCTCTCCGGAATAAACAGGATCTTGAGCGTCAGCATAATCAGCTTGAAATCCAGAACCAGGCTCCTGTTTTCTATGTAAATCAGATCCAGCCGCAGCTTATCGTATGCGGATGTGTTATATTTTCCATACAGCTGCGCATAACCCGTGAGCCCGCTCTTGACCTGCAGCCTGTAAGCGAACTGCGGCAGTTCCTCCGTATATTTCTCCACATTCTCTACGCGCTCAGGCCTGGGTCCTACCAGGGACATGTCACCTTTTAACACATTGACCAGCTGTGGAATCTCGTCGATGCGAAACCGTCTGATAACAGCCCCGACTTTTGTGATCCTGCTGTCGTTTGCGCCACACAGAAGCGCCCCCTTTTCTTCCGCATTCATGACCATACTCCGGAACTTAAGGATATTAAATTTCTTCCAGTCTTTCGTATAACGTTCCTGCCTGAAGAAGACCGAACCGCCATCCTCCAGCTTGATCGCCAGCATGGTGATCAGCGTGATCGGCAGAGTAACGATCAGTCCGAACAGAGAAACCACTATGTCTATACAGCGTTTGATAAATGCCATGCCGAGAGCGTCCTTATAGCCGTTATATTTCATTAACGGACTGTCAATGAAATGTCTGTTCTCGAAGCCGCTGGCAATAATATCCGTAATGGTAGGCGTCACATAGAAGATCTTCTGCTGGTTGATGCAGTAGTACATCAGTTCCTCCCTGAGACTGTAGTCCAGCTGATAGAAGATTACCGTCTCGGAAGCGTCTATGGCTTCCTTGATCTTTTCCATCCCGTCTGCCACTGCCACTTTCATATGTATGTTGAAGATCGTCCACTCTTTCTCCCTGATCTTCGTCAGGAATCCCTTGACGCTCTCATCGCCGTAAATCACGACCGTCTCCTGCCTTGTTATATGTGCCATATAGAATCTCTTGGCAATAACCGCCCACAGGCAGGCCGCAATAAACTGTACAGCGACGGTAAGAAGCCCGGGCAGGATAGAAACATACCGGCGGGCAATAAAGCAGCACTCTACATAACAGATCAGATCCGTAATCCCGAAGGCAAGTAATTGTGAAAATACCGTCTCGCCGATAGAATATTGTGCCACCTTATCCGCTCTGTAGATCCTTACCAGCCTGTTGTAGATTATGTAAAAGACAAGCAGTGAGACCATGCCGCCCAACATCCGGTGTGTGCGGAAGGCGTACAGATTATAGTAAGATATCCAGATATATCCAAACAGCGCAAGCTGCAGTAGTGTAATGGCCTGTGAAGATACTCTGGAAAAATGATTTTTCCTGTTTCTGTTGTTCTGATGACGTTCTTTCATTCCGTTTTACCCCCCCCCTTTAAATCCACTCAATCCCGATTTCATCCATCTGCCTGATCCGTTCCCTGGATAAAACCAGATTGGATGACTGTGGATTTTTCATCTTAAGCCGGATCGTACTGACCCATCTGCCCAGATCGATTCCATCTATTACATAGGAAGAAGAGATATTAAGATCTCCGTGTTCCTCAAAGTAGGCTTTTGCTATCCTGTATTTCCTGTCCCATCCATCTTCATACTTGTTCTTCCAGACGATCCCGATTGCCTCGAGTTTCGCAGTCTGTTCCGCCGTCAGCGGTATGCTTCCGGGTTTCAGTCCGTTGTATATTTTGATCTGGTTTGCTACCCATCTGCCCAGACAAATGTCATTTTCCGTCACCCAGGAGGCTGGAACCTGCAAATTGCCGTGAACCTTAAAATACTCCTTTGCCGCCTCATAATTCACATTCCAGCGGTATTCCCGGACATCCCATATCATGCCGAGCCGATTTAAGCGTTCCGTTCTGTCCTGATCCAGTCTGCCGTTCTTATATGCAGCCCTGATATTCCCGATCCATTTACCGAGCGGGAATCCATCCGCCGATACATAACGCGCCGGCACATCCGCATCCCCGTTCTCATCCAGATAGCGCTCCAGTGCCTCGCACCCTTTTGCAAAACTCTGTTCCTGTGCATCCTCCCACACCATGCCGACCTGCTCTAATCTTCTGATCTGCTCTTCGCTCAGTCTTCCGACGGCTTTTCCCGCGTAGACTCTTCTCTGTGTCTGTATCCAGGAACCGAGCCCCAGCCCGTCCTCCGTCACATATGAGGAAGCAGTCCGCAGATCACCGTGATCTTCATAATATTTTCTGCACGCCTGATAATAGACGTCCCATGCCGCGGACAGGTTATAACTCAGTTCTTTAAAAAGCTTCCTGCAGTCCCTGAGTTCATCTATGATCCGGAACCGCCCGCAGTACTTACTTGTCTCCTGTCCGGTACAGGCAGCAAGGGCAAGCGCCTCTTCAAATTCCTCCTGCAGTGCATCGATGGCATACAGGCTGTCAAAATTATTGACCACATCGAAGATGACCGGTCTGCGGTTTCCCGCACTTCCCGCACTGAGCCCTCTGCCGATCTGCTGTAGATAGAGAATCGGCGATACGGTAGGACGTAACAGGATCACACCGTCGATATCCTCCACATGCACGCCCTCATTGAGCATATCGATGCAGAAAAGCAATTTCAGATGTCCGCTTATATCCGCCTTAAAACTCGCAAATTCATTGCTTGTTTCGGGATTGTCATAATAAACCGCATAGACGTGCGGCGCAGGATCTATGAGGTGAAACCACTCTTCCACATGGGACAGCATCTCGTCCATATGCTCCCTGTTCGAACAAAACACAAGATATTTTCCACTGTTTGATTTCATATGTTTTACAAACACCTGCGGCAGTCCTTCGGCATTTTCAAGGGTTCTGCGCAGTGCCTCAACCAGCTTCTCATTGCGTTTCCTTAATCCCTGATCGCGTTCGCTCTCCACTCTCCCGGCAAGCCGACTCAATTCCTCCTGACAGGCATACATGGAGATCACATAATCCGGTGCCGGCAGGATCTTCCTCACAATCGCCTCTCCCAGAGACATCTCAGAAGCAATACAGCCGTCGAACAGTTCATCTGCCATATCTCTCCTGTTATCCAGATAACGGATACTGGTCGCAGACAACCCAAGCAGTCTCGCCGCAGGATAGGCACTGATCAGCTTCCGGACGCTCTCTCCCCACTCCGGCGCACCGCACCGGTGGAACTCATCAAGCACAATATAATCCGGACGTAAACTGTCAATCCCGTCTTCGTTCATCATGAGTTTTGTGTAAGTAAGGAATGTCACATTCCTGAGCACACGCTTTGCGGACTCCGTATTTTCGGATACACCCATCGCCCGGAACAGATTTTCCGTCTGTGTCCGGAAAATATATTCGCTGGGCGCCAGCCACAGGATTCTCCTGTGCGGCTGGTCCATGGCAAGTTTAAACGCGACAAATGACTTGCCGGTACCCGTCGGATGAATGACAGCAGCTTTGCCCGTCTTATTCATAAGACGTATGGCATTTTCGTAAGCTTTGCGATTATGTTCAAAAAGAGTAAGAGTGTTTGCTCCGGTATCCACTCTGTTCACCACCCTGTGTCCCTGTAAGGTACTGCAACATAATGTAAATTATGTTGTACACATTGGTTGAAACAATAGATTGTAGTATGGATACGCATAGAAAAAATAATTTACAACTGCTAAAAACAGCCTGCTTCATTGTGCGATATAATTGCTTTATTCTTTTTCTACATAAATTTGGAAGGGAAGAATTATTAAAATAGGGTTGAAATTGAATATTGGTTGTGATAAAGTTTAGTTCTGAGATACGACGTAACATAAGTAAGCTACAACATAATTTACATTATGTTGTATGTTTTGTATTAATTGTACAAACTTCTATTGATTTCTTCATATGAATCCTGGCAGTTACAGTACCGCTAACACACCAGATGCATCAGTTCCAATTGTCTCCTGTATTCCTCACATGTCGTCCTGACATAGATTCTGGTCGTCTCAATATTACTGTGTCCCAATACATCCGCCAGCTTGGCAATATCCTTCTTTAACGCATAAAAGCATTGTGCAAACAGATGCCTGAGATTGTGCGGAAAAACTTTATCTTCACACACATTTGCCTGCCTGCATAATGCTTTCATTTCTCTCCATATATTACTTCGCTCCATTGGTTTTCCGGAGCTGGTGCGGAATATAACACCTTTCTTAATTTGTTTTTGTATTACGTAATTCTTAAGTTTCTTCTGTAATTCTGACGGAATCAGAATGCTTCTGACTTTTCCTTTATTATGTATGGTCACTTTTCCGTGCTTTATATTATCGACCGTAAAATATTGCAATTCACTGATACGTATTCCTGTCGCGCAGATCGTATTCAGGATCATTGCCAGCCTGATATTGCCGGACTGCCTTGCTGCCGTGACCAGCCGCTCATACTCTTTTTTCGTCAGATATTTATCTTCCGGCGTAAATGACGCTTTCTGAATTCTGTAAGTTTTCACTTTTGCCTCATACCAGCCCAGATAATCCAGAAAGCGGTTGATCGCTATGATAAATGTATTAATACTGCTGATTTCATACCGATCTTTGTACAATAGTTTTTCTTTAAACTCTATTACAAGGCTTTTGGTTATCTCTGTTCCCTGCGCATAATCCATAAGTTTACGGATATCCCGCAGATACTTGTGTATCGTATTCGCACTGCGCTCCTCCTCCAGCATATGATTTTTGAAGTTGTTCAATGTCTCCTCTGTAATAATCCTCTTCATCTTTGTTCCCATGCCCTTTCTCCCTGTCTGTAAGACTGCCCGCCGCGCGTCCCGCGTACTGTGTCAGCAGCAAATTTCCATGCGCGGGCCTGCGTATAAAAAGGAAAGGCAGCGGCAACTTCATTCTGTCTGCCCCTGCCATATCACTTTTATTTTATAAAACTGTATTCTATATTATCCTATCTATGATATCGGCAGCAAAAGCTCTCCGATCTCCTTTACGGAATCAAAGATCAGATCCGGCAGCACCTCCGACTCGCGGACATCCTCCATGGAAGCCTCGCCGCTTAACACCAGAATGCTCTTCAGTCCGTTGTTCTTCCCCGCCGCGATGTCTGTGTAGAGCCGGTCGCCGACCATGGCGGTCTCCTCGCGCTTTGTATTGACTCTATAAGTCAAATAGTCGATAATATGGCTGTTCGGCTTACCGATGACCCTGTCCGGCCAGCGTCCCGCCGACGCATGGATAAAAGCATGGATCGCTCCCGCATCGGGAATAAATCCCGTCTCCGTCGGGCAGTTATAGTCCGGGTGGGTCGCCAGATAAGGCAGTCCCGCCCTGACATGATCGCACACTCTGCACATTTTCCCATAGTCCAGTGAAGTGTCGAAAGCAGTCACCACCACATCGGGGCGCTCCTCTTCCAGACGGATACCCGCCTGTGCAAACTCTTCCTGCAGCAGCGGATTGCCCAGCAGGAACACCTTCGCTTCCGGATAGTGATTCTGCAGATACCAGATCGTCGCCTGTCCCGACGTAACGATCCTGTCCTCGCCGATTTCCAATCCCATCCGCCGCAGCTTATCGACATACACCGCCGCATTCTTAGAGGAATTGTTCGTCACGAACACATAGCTTCTGCCCGTCTCTTCTATCCTGTTCAGAAACGCCGTCGCGCCGTCGATCCAGCGCTCTCCCAGATAGATTGTCCCGTCCATATCCAGTGCAAAGCAGCGGATCTGCTGCAGTATTTGATTCTGGTCCTGATTGACCTGTAGAATTTGTGCCATCCTGGTACTCCTTTATATCCGGATTTTATGCATTTGCCTTAAGTGTGTACTTTTGTTTGATCTGCTGCATATTGTCCGTAACATTTTTTATTTAATATAACATGCACGTCTTGTCCGTGCAACCGCCCTGAATATTTTGTTCTTTACCCCCTCCCCTAAATACGGTACAATAAACAAAACGAGCAAAGCCCGTTTGCGAGATTCGCTTCGCAGCCTCGTGTTTCATATTTCCGGAAAGAAGGTTATCTATGAAAGAAAAATTATACACCATTCCATTAAATGACGCCATGAATGCCAATGACGAGTGTCCTTTCTGCTTTATCGAGCGGAATGTGGAACAGGACCTGCTGGATTTCGTGCTCGGCTCCGGCTCTTCCTATATGGAGAGCGACGTCCGCGAACAGACCGATATGGCCGGATTCTGCCGCGATCACTTCAAGAAAATGTTCGACTATGGCAACACACTCGGCAACGCCTGGATTCTGAAGACGCACTATATGCAGATCAATCGGGAGATGCAGCAGCAGTTCAAGAGCTTTAAGCCCGGCAAGACATCCCTCAAGGATAAGTTCAGGAAGCAGACCGAGCGCCAGAACCCGATCGGCATCTGGGCCTGGGCCAAAGAGCAGTCCTGTTATATCTGCAAGCGTTACGCCGATACATATGACCGCTATCTGGACACCTTTTTCGTCATGTATAAGAAAGACCCTGAATTTCGTGACAAAGTGAAGAACAGCAAGGGATTCTGTCTGCACCACTTCGGAGACCTGTGCGAAGGCGCGGATGTGCGCCTGTCCGATAAGGAGAAGGCGGAGTTCTACGACATGGTATTCCCGCTGATGGAGCAGAATATGGCGCGGCTTGCCGAAGACGTGGCCTGGATGGTGGAGAAGTTCGACTACCGCAATAAAGACGCCGACTGGAAGAACTCCAAAGATGCCATCCAGCGCGGTATGCAGAAGTTAAAGGGCGGTTACCCGGCGGATCAGCCGTATAAGATGAATAAATAATACATTTCCGCCGCTCCTATGCAAGGGGCAGAAATATCCAATGTCAAAAGCCCTGCCGATATCATCCGCAGGGCTTTCCTATGTCTTATATCAAACTGCATTTTCTTCCGGAAAAACCGCTGCTGCGGCTCCCCGGCATAGCTTATGTCTTCTTACATCGCGTCCATCGATCCGTCGCTGTCATCGTCGTCGAAAAACTCTTCCACTTTGACTTCCGCTTTGTCAGCCGCTTCCTTGACTGTATCGGTCACTTCCTTGACTGCTCCCACAACCTTATCTGTCGCTTCAGCCTTGGCAGCATTCAGACCTTCTTTAAACTCTTCCGCTTTGTCGAGATCCAGATCCACATAATTGCGGTCTGTATCCTTCGCCGTGCCGTCGTCGTCCAGATCCTCATCAAAGTTATCGAAATCATCGTCATCATCGAAATCATCATCTACAAAGTCGTCTTTGCCCTGTAAATAATAATACACACCTGCCGCAACGGCTCCGAGAGCTGCTGTCACCATTAAAAACTTACCAAATTTTTTTGCCATGAGGGTTCTCCTTTCACCGTCAGTTATATCACTATATTAATACTATTTTATCAAAATGAAAAGGGAATATGTACAAAAAAATTATGTTTTTTCGCCCTCTCCACAACAGGTACAACATCTTGTGCTTCAAAAATTTCTTCAAACTAGTTTTTCTCCAGACGTTGAATCCCCGCACTTTTTATGATATATTAAAATTCGACTCGGAAGGTCAATTTTTTCCTGGGTATTTGCAAATGATATGATTAGGGGAAGTTATGAACGATAAGTTTTTTGATTTAAAGAAAGAGAAACAGGACCGCATGATCAACGCGGCGCTCAAGGTCTTTGCCATGAACGGCTACAAGCACGCGAGCACAGACGATATCGTGGCGGAAGCCGGCATCAGCAAGGGACTTTTATTTCACTATTTCGGAAGCAAGCTGGGGCTTTATACCTTCTTACACGATTACAGCGTCCGCTTTATGAAACTGGAATTGACCACAGGAGTACCGTCTTCCGCAGTCGATTACTTTGAAATCCGGAAACAGATTGAATTTGCCAAAATGCAGGTTCTGAAAAATTATCCTTATATGCAGCAGTTCCTTGACCGCTGTGCCACCGAGAACGTGAGCGAGGCGCTTATGGCGATCGAGAAACAGCGCAGCGTCATTCGTGATGTATACTCCGTCTTAAAGAATCAGGCCGACCGCTCTCTTTTCGTAGAACAGGTATCCTTCGAGAAGCTCGACGCCATGATGGACTACACCATAGGCGGGCTGATGTGCACACACTTCGACGACGACTCCTTCCACCCGGAAATGCTCTACGAGGAGACCGTTGGTTATCTGGATATGATGAAACAGATCTCCTACAAGAAAAAGTAAAAAAGATACATAAACGTCTGGCTGCTATATTCACAGCCAGACGTTTTTCAGTCTTTCTATTCCTTCGCAGATCTCTTCCCCCGTCAGTGCACCGTAACCGAGAATCAGCATCGCCGGGGCATCTGCGCTTTCTTCCATCCTGAAGTCCTGCATCTGATACACCCTGACACCTTCCCGCGCCGCTGCATCTGCCAGTTCTCCTTCACTGCGTCCCTGTCTGTCCGTCAGGAGCACATGCAGTCCCGCATTGCTGCCGGATATCTCAAATGCCCGCTCAAAAGATCTCAGCGCATTTAAGATCAATTCATGTTTCTCCCGATACCGCTTGCGCATCTTATTCAGATACCGCTCGAAATAACCGTCCTGTATAAATTCGTTCAGGATCGTCTGATCGATCCTGGACACCGTGGACGCATAAAAACCGCACTCACGACGGTACCGCTCCAGCAGAGGATACGGCAGTACCATATAGCTGATACGGATCGCCGGCGCGATCGCCTTGGAAAATGTCCCGATATAGACCACCCTGCCGTTATGATCCGATGCCTGCAGAGAAGGTAACGGTTTACCCTTATACCGGAACTCACTGTCATAATCATCTTCGATCAGATAGCGCTCTTCCGCCTCCGCCGCCCATTTCAGCAGTTCCATACGTCTGCCGATCGGCATGGAAACGCCTGTGGGATGTTGATGAGAGGGCATCACATATGCCACCTGTGCATCCGTCCGTCGCAGGCAGTCCACCCGCATCCCGCTCTCATCCATCGGGATGAAACGCACCGGATATGCACAGGACCGGAATATCCTGTATGCTCTTGCGTAAGTAGGATTCTCCATCGCCACGCAGACATGGCGTCCCAGTATTTTCTCCAATAAAAGAAGCAGGTAATCATTCCCTGCTCCAATAATAATCTGTTCCGGTTCACAATTAACGCCGCGCGATCCATGCAGATAGCGGCAGATCGTCATCCGAAGCTCCGGATCGCCCTGCGGCTCCCCCAGCGAAAACATCTTACTATTGGCATCCACGAGAATGTTTCTTGTGATCTTCTTCCACGTAGCATACGGGAAATACCGCATGTCGATCGCATTGGGAGAGAAATCGTAACGGATCTGCGGTTCCCGTCCCTGCGCTCCGGAACGCGTCCCCCGCCTCTCTGCTTCCGCCTCCGTGCCTTTTTCTCCCCGTCTGCTCATGCTCTTTGCGCCGTCCTGCCTGCCGGACATCTGCCCGAGCGCCTGGTTGAGCGCGCTGAGTTCCTCGTATGTGCTGACGAAATATCCTCTGCGCGGTTTCGCTTCCAGATATCCTTCCGAGACAAGCTGGTCGTAAGCCATGTCCACTGTCGTCCGCGATACCTGCAGATAATCCGCAAGGAATCTCGCGGAAGGCAGTTTTTCCTTCTGCATCAGGCTGCCCGACTTGATTTCCTCACGAATGTATTCGTAGATCTGCTCGTATAATGTTTTGCTGCTTTCCGGATGTAACTGAATATGAATCGGTAATTCTTTCATTTTCTGGCGGCATTCTTTTCCTTGATCTTCTTCATTAACATCTCTTTGATGTCTCTCGCCTTATCCTTCATACGGGGATTCGCCGTAGGTGACTGGAGAATGCCTGTGATCAGACGGCTGGACACATCATACTGTTCAAACCGCATAGCCGTAACGGCAATCAGATAATCCACAGTAGGCTCATCCATTCCGCACATCGGGAAGCTCTCCGTCTGTCTCGCCGCCAGGAAGCCTTCCAGCGCGTTGCGCAGAAATTCATTCTCCTCATCCTCACACTGTTTCTTCTGCTCCTCGTAATCCGGCAGGTTCTTATCCAGATGCTCCGCCTTACCGCGAAGAAGCCATGCGGTCTTCAGACAGATATATGCCTTCTCACTGGCTCTCGTCTGCTTCACGATCGCATTTGCAAGCGTCAGCTTATAACGCTCCAGCGCCTCGTCGTATGTGTAGATCTCTTTCGTCTCTTTCTGCGGTTTGAAAGTGGCGGAGATCGTCTTCTTAATGTTCTTCGCCTGCGGAGATGTCACAAATTTAAAGAACCGGCTTAATGCCGCATAACCACAGTACGGGCACAAAATAATATCATATTTCAGCAGGTCGATCTGCTCATAACGCGGTCTTAAATCCAGATCGCTTCCCGCTAACTTCGCCTTACCGATCCTGACTGTTCTCGCCTTGAATTCCTTATCGCAGATCGGACAGGTAAAAGATTTATCAAACAAAAAATCCTGCTCCTGCACTGTTTGCGGACCTTTGCCGTCGGCGCCCTTCTCGTCTTTCTTCGGCGCTTCAAACAAATCCATGTTCTCCAGGTTACTCAACCCAAACTGCTCTAACCCCGACAATAATCCTGCCATTGTATTTCCTCCCAATCATACATTGTTTCATTCGCTTACCCGTTCCGAGTCTGCGGAGCAAATCTCATTACTTCTATTTTTGCATATTTTTACTTTTTCGGCAATACATAAGAACTCTTTAAGGACACAATTCTGTTAAATACGAGTGCATCCGGTCTGGAATCCTTACAATCCACACAGAAGAACCCCTGTCTGACGAACTGGAAACTGTCATACGCCTTCGCATCCTTTACGGAAGGCTCGATATAACACTCCGGTAACACCTTCAGGGAATCCGGATTCAGGTTCAGGCTGCCGTCCTCGTTATAAACGCCTTTCTCTTCATCAATGATGTTCTCATAGAGCCTGACTTCCGCCTTAACCGCATGCGCCGCGGATACCCAGTGAATGGTTCCCTTCACCTTACGCCCGTCGGGACTGTTGCCGCCCCTGGAGGCCGGATCGTAAGTGCAGTGCACGACCGTCACCCTGCCGTCGCTGTCTTTCTCATAGCTTACACATTTCACGAAATACGCACTCATGAGCCGCACTTCGTTGCCGGGGAACAGCCTGAAATATTTCTTAGGCGGTTCTTCCATGAAATCTTCCCTGTCTATATACAGTTCTCCGGAAAAAGGAACTTCTCTTCTGCCGAGCGCCTCGTTCTCCGGGTTGTTGACGACTTCCAGCATCTCGACCTGTCCCTCCGGATAGTTGTCGATCACGAGCTTCACGGGATCGAGCGCCGCCATGATGCGGGCGCGTTTCATCTTCAGATCCTCTCTGATACAGTACTCCAGCATGGAATACTCCGCGGAGGAGTTTGCCTTGGACACACCGCACAGATCCACAAACAACTGGATGGACTCCGGCGTAAACCCTCTTCTTCGAAGCGCCGCGATGGACACCAGTCTGGGATCATCCCAGCCGTCCACGATACCGTCCTCCACTAACTTCTTGATATACCGTTTTCCGGTGACCACATTGGTCAAATACATTTTCGCAAACTCGATCTGTCTGGGCGGATATTTCTCCCAGAGTTCCGTTTCCTCCACAACCCAGTTATACAGCGGTCTGTGATCCTCAAACTCCAGCGTACAGATCGAGTGGGTAATTCCCTCGATCGCGTCCTCAATCGGATGCGCATAGTCATACATCGGATATATACACCATTTATCACCCGTATTATGGTGGGACAGATGTGCCACACGGTACAGAATCGGATCCCGCATATTGATGTTGGGCGAAGCCATATCGATCTTCGCACGCAGCGTTTTCTCACCGTCCGCGTATTTGCCTTCCTTCATCTCCTCAAACAGACGCAGATTCTCCTCCACGCTTCTGTCTCTGTCCGGATCATCCCTGCCCGGCTCGGTCAATGTACCGCGGTACTCCCGCATCTGCTCCGCCGTCAGATCGGACACATATGCCTTGCCCTTGCGGATCAGCTTCAAAGCACCTTCATACATCTGCTCAAAATAATCCGAGGCAAAGAAAAGTCTGCTCTCGAAATCCGCACCGAGCCACTTCACATCCTCCTTGATCGAATCCACAAACTCACTCTTCTCTTTCGTGGGATTCGTATCGTCAAACCGCAGATTAAATTTACCGCCGTACTGCTTCGCCAGTCCGGCGTTCAGCAGGATGCTCTTGGCATGGCCGATATGCAGATAGCCGTTCGGCTCCGGCGGGAATCTGGTGTTCACGGTATCGTAGACGCCTTCCGCCAGATCCTTGTCGATCATCTGCTCAATAAAATTTCTGGAAACAGTCTCTTCCTTCGCCGTTTCCTCCGTCATGTCACCTGTTGCAATCTTCTCATTCTCACTCATAAATACTCCTCGCGGCGCAGCAGAATAAATACCCCTCTGCCTGTGGCAGAGTAATGGAGATTACGCCGTACGTTTTTATTGTAACACAGCCCGCCCAAAATAGAAAGAATAAATAATTCCAAACCCTGTCTTGGCTTTTGGAACCGGATATGGTATGATAATGCAGAACATACGTTTTGTTTCTGCTGTCACTGCGCCGATGTTATACATTCCTTTACATCCGATTTTAAACCGGCACAGCCGCGGCACCACGGAGGAATTATGGAGCAGCTGTCACTTTTTACACAGGAAACGGATCTGAATACCCCGCTGGCCAGCCGGCTGCGGCCGCAATCCCTTGATGACTATATCGGTCAGGAGCATCTGGTCGGCAAGGGGAAAATACTTCGCCAGATGTTAGATACTGATAAAATCTCGTCCATGATCTTCTGGGGACCGCCGGGCGTAGGTAAAACCACGCTGGCGCGTATTATCGCTAATATGACCCATTCGTCATTTGTGGATTTCAGCGCTGTCACAAGCGGGATCAAAGAGATCAGGGACGTGATGAAGCAAGCGGAAAGCGACCGCCTGTCCGGTCTTAGAACCATGGTATTCGTGGATGAGATCCATCGTTTCAATAAAGCGCAGCAGGATGCTTTCTTACCCTATGTTGAGAAAGGCAGCATTATTCTCATCGGTGCCACGACGGAGAACCCGTCCTTCGAGATCAATTCCGCGCTCCTGTCCCGGTGTAAAGTATTCGTACTACAGCCTTTGACCGAAGCCGGTCTTCTGGGACTGCTGCGGCACGCATTGACGGACCGGCGCGGACTCGGCAACAGCCGGATTCAAATAGAAGACAGGCTGCTGCAGGCTATAGCCGCCTTCGCCAACGGGGACGCGCGGACGGCGCTGAACACGCTGGATATGGCAGTCCTGAACGGCGCGATTCAGCCGGACGGCTCCATTCTGGTCAGAGAAGAGGTTCTGGAGCAATGCATTGGACGTAAAATGCTCCTCTATGACCGCAACGGTGAGGAGCATTATAATCTTATTTCCGCCTTGCACAAATCTATGCGCAACAGTGACCCGGACGCTGCCGTCTACTGGCTCGCCCGTATGCTGGAAGCAGGAGAGGACCCGCTCTATATCGCAAGGCGGCTTGTCCGGTTTGCCAGTGAAGACATCGGTATCGCCGACTCTCAGGCGCTGCAGGTGGCGGTTGCCGCCTATCAGGCCTGTCATTTCAACGGTATACCGGAATGTGACGTAAACCTGACCCACGCCGTGGTCTATCTTTCCATGGCACCCAAATCCAATTCTCTTTACGTCGCATACGGCAGAGCCAGGGAAGATGCCAGAACCATGCTGGCTGAACCCGTACCCTTGCAGATCAGGAACGGCGTGACGGATCTCATGCAGAGTCTGCACTACGGTGAAGGCTACCAGTATGCCCATGATACGGCAGAGAAGCTTACCTGCATGACCTGTCTGCCCGATTCCCTGAAAGACAGAACCTATTATATCCCGCAGGAACAGGGACAGGAAACCGCAGTCAGAGAACGTCTTGCGCAAATCAAGGCATTCCGGAGAAACCGGCAAGTCTCTGACTGAACAGCATGTTTTGTCATACCACCTGAAACGGCATACCCGGATATGGATATGCCGTCTGATTCTTCTCTTCTACCATTTCCCCCTGCTTCTTACCTCAGCGGCAATTTCATTGATCTCCTCCAGGTCATAGAACGGCAGACGGCAGATCGTGCGGTTAGCCTGCAGATAAATCTGCCTGTTTGTGCTGTCGCAG